>Ga0222716_10003242_pt1 | contig 13021 bp, 15 predicted proteins | sample C33_13DmetaG_FD_165044 | JGI IMG/M metagenome (GOLD analysis project Ga0222716, IMG submission 165044) | Estuarine water microbial communities from San Francisco Bay, California, United States - C33_13D | ecosystem: Environmental > Aquatic > Marine > Unclassified | place: USA: California... | reverse complement strand
ATCTGTAAGACCTAAAATTAAAAGTCCAGAACAATGGGCATATGCTCGAGTATATGCTTCTGTTAGTCCAGGTAGTAAATCAAATAAAATAGATAAGTCACATTTGAAGAAAAAATAAAAAAAAAAAAAAATATTTTTTTTCTAGATTGAAGTTTAAACTACTGAGATTCTGAGATTCTGAGATTTCTAATAAATTTACTACCTCCCCTGATAAAATGCCTACATATAAAATCTCAAAAAAAAATGAGATTTTGAGATTATGAGATTTCAATTATTTCAATATCAAATTTTTCTAAATTATATTGTTTATATGCTTCATATGCTTCTTCTTCTGTTCTGTAATAACCAATACTATATTTCTTACCTTCATAAGTTGTTTCTGCTCTCCAAGGTTTGTTTTTATTATTTTTTACTCTTCTAACTCCAATAAATCTACTTGAAGAATTTGGTTTAGACATTTTATTTTTACTATTATGACTATAACTAACCCACCTTAAATTAGTTAAGGAATTGTCTATTCTTATTCTATTGATATGGTCTATACAAGGAAAATTATTAGGATTAGGTAAATACTGTAATCCTAGTAATCTATGAATGGATTTATTATATAATTTTTTATTTTTTGTTAATCCTATTCTAATGTATCCGTTTTGTAAGCGAGGTTTTAGAAGTCTTTTATTTATTTTGGTATAAACGTCACCATTTTCATTTATCATATAATTAGGAAAATCTATAATATCTTGGAAGTTTTCTAATTCCATATACATATATAAATTTTATTTTTTAAATGGTATGGTTTCTGATTTAAACCGTTTCCAAAACGCCACAATCTCAAAATCTCAAAATCTCATTTTTGTTTGAGATTTTATATGTAGGGGTTTTTATTAGAGGAGGTAGTAATTGTATTAGAAATCTCAGAATCTCAGAATCTCAGTAGTTTATTCTCCAATCTAGAAAAAAAATATTTTTTTTTTTTTTTTTTTTTTAAATTGAAATAATATTTGATACACATTTTACTCATAGACAAACGTTTTATAGACTTTAATATTCTATCCGTTTCTATTGTGGATAACGATTTATTTTTATCATTCAACTTATTATCTAATTGTTTTATCTTATCACTAATAATTATTAAATTATTATTTGCTTCTTCTACTTCTTCTTCTGTAAAATAATATGCTTGATAATAATTCATTATACTTATTATAATATTTTAATTTTAAATAACCTTTTAAAAAAGGTTAGTCCAAAATATTTTTGATAAAACTTTTTTTAAAAAAGTTTAACCACAATAATATACACAACCTACAAAACAGGCAATATTATCACCAACCATTTTACTTCTATATTTATTAGACAACATATTAAAATCACAATCACAAGTAATTTTTGCTACTGTATAATTTGCTAAAAATTCACTATCTTGTTTTTCTCCATATCCAGCAACATTTGAAGTTTGTATATAATCACCATTTTCTAAATTTCCATTAGTATTAACTATCCAAATAGCACCTTCACCAATACCATTTACTACTACTCTATTTACGTCATTAGCATTTGGTAATTTACTAACAAAACGACCATATCCCATTTCCCTATCAGTATCCTCCTTATTAGAGATTACACCATATACTCGTTTATCCTTTTTAGTATTACATAAATCTATTATAGGCATACTATCATTAATTGTTATTCCTTGACTATCACTATTACAAGTTTCATTATCAAAATCATAAGTAGCATATTCACCAGTAGCATAACATATTAAACCAACATAATCTTCTATATTATTATAAATAGTATCATTAATACTTTTAGATTTATGCTGTCCTGTAAAACTATATTCTACAACATATACACCTACACCATTTATATAACTTAACCATATTAAAATGCCGTCGGTTGAAGTTAAATGAAATTCCAATCTAAACTGTTGAAATCCAGGGGTTATTAACCAACTTGCTCTACCAGGTCCAAATTGACCACTACCTCCCCACGGATTTTGATATAAATATAATCCTCTATTATATGAGTATAACCTTTTACTAAAACCTGCTGTTCCATTATTATTAAATGCTGTTGCTGGTGCGCCAAATATAGTAATATCGTCTGTTGAATTGATATTCAAGGTGCTACAATTTATTATTGAGGGGTTAGTTAAATATCCAAAAGTTCTTGTTCCAGTTGTATTAGAATTTGTCCCAAAACTTAATGCTTGCTGTGTTATATAATTTTGTAGAAATAATGCTGTTATTTTTCTATTTACAATAAAAGTAGAGATAGGAACACCTACATTAAATAATGTTCCATTAACTATATCATTTTGCGACCCCGCAACAGCACTATTAATATCATACGAAATACCATTACTATCACTCACTATTGGAGCAATTCCTATAGGATTTCCAACTTGTATTACACCACCAGTTCCTGTAGTTGGTAATGTAAATGTTTGTGGGTCGCCGTCACCCGCTTTTTGGTTAAATTGTAAATTTACGATAGCATTATTACCAATTGTTAGTAAATCAGTTCCAGCATTATATAACATAATAGCATTTGAATTAGAGTTATTAAATCTATCACAGGCAATAGTAGTGATTGTTGCTTTACCAACACTATCAGCAATTACTAATGTTGAATTACTTGAAGGTGAAGGTAATGTAATCGAGAAAGCATTACCATTAAAAAATTTAATCGTATCAGTTGAATTTCCAATTTGTATTAAATTAGTTGCCGTTGTATAATCATAAAATCTATTTCCTTCTAAAACATTAGCATTTGTAGTTAGAATTTGACTTAATTTACATTCATTAGAATATGTTAATGCTGTTCCACTACTGGTTATAATTTGTCCTGAGTTACCATATCCACTTAATGTAGATAAACCAAAAGTTGGTGGTGTATTTGGTCTCGACCCAAATAACACCAATGGTGTTTGTGCGTAATATAGCGTATCTGTTTCATTAGCATATTCTAATTCTGTCCCACCACTATTTACCTTGATAATTTGACCTGCTGTTCCAAGTCCATTCAACCCTTTTAATGTGATATTTCTATTAGTTATTAATACAGGTAAATCTGCTGTAATAGTATCTACATTTAATCCATTTAAACTTCTAACTGAACTAGTAGATAATCCATTTAAACTTCTTACCATATATTATAATGTATTATTATTTTTTTATGATTATAATTTAAAAATAAAATATTCTATAAATATATAATGCCAGTGAAAAAAAAAGCAGTTAAAACCGAAGAAAAAACCGAAGAAACCGACACTGTAACCGAACAAACAGAAAACATAGAAGTTCCTGAAGAAAACCTTAGTATTCAAAAACCAAAGAAGAAAAGAGAACTTACAGAGAAACAGAAGGAGAATTTTAAAAAATTACAAGCAGCGAACGCTATAAGATACGCAGAAAAAAGAAAATTAAAGGAGCAGGAAACAAATAATAAAATAACTGAGGTAGAAATAAAAAAAAAAGAGACACCTGCTCCTAAACCAGTAGTAGTAGAAGAAGAAGAAGAAGAAGAACAAGAAGTAATAGTAAAAAAACCAATTAAGAAGAAGAAGAAACAAAAAATAATAATTGAAGAAGATAGTTCAAGTGATAGTGAGAATGAAATTATTATAAGGAGAAGTAAGGGAAGGAAAAAATCTAAACCAATAGACATTCCGCAAGAGCAACCTACACCTGAACCTATGATTGATATTACACCAGTAGAAGAGAAGAAGGAAGAAGAACCATTAACAAAAACATATAGTGCTAAACAGATTTTAAAAGGAATAGGATTATAAATATTTTAAATTGATTTTTTTTTTAAAATATATAAAATGGAAAATAACAAATATCAAGAAGGAAAAATATATAAAATTGTATGTAATATTACTAATGAAATTTATTATGGTTCTACAATAGAAACATTAGAAGAAAGATTATCAATTCATAAAACTGCTAAAAGAAAAAATTGTATAAGTAGAAATATAATAAATCGTGGTGATTATAAAATTGAATTAATAAAAGATTATCCTTGTAATAATGTGTGGGAATTAGAAGAAGAAGAAGGTAAATATATAAGAAATAATACTTGTATAAATATTAAAATACCACATAGAACACAAAAAGAATATCAACAAGATAAAAAACAAGAAATAAAACAACAAAGAAAAACATTTTATGAAAATAATAAAGATAGACTTAAAAACAGTATGAAAAAATATCGTGAAGATAATAGAGAAGAACTAAATAAAAAACAAAAAGAAAAAATATTATGTGATTGTGGAGAAATGATAGATAGAAGAAATTTAGCAAGACATAAAAAAACATTAAAGCATTTGAAATTAACAGAATGTTTAATTATAGATTAAAAAAATATATTATAAATATATATGGTAGAAATACAAGAGGTTGATACCAAAAATGATATACAACTATCACCTTACAAATTTGATTGTGACGACATAATATGTGATAAAATACCTTATCCATTACCTAATAAAACATTTAAAATTGGCATAATAGGAAAAAGTGGAAGTGGCAAGACTAATCTACTAAGGAATATGACTGAGAAACTAGGTAAGAACTCTATATATGCTCGTAAGTTCTCAAATGTATTTTATATTAGTCCAAGTATTAAATCTATGAATAAACGACCGAAACTTCCTTCTGACCGATTTTATAAATCGTTAAATGACTTACCTGAAATAGTAAGTAGAATGGGAGAAAAAGATATGGAAGGTAGAACACTATTAATTATGGACGATATAACTAATGAATTAAAAACAAGTGGAACTATGGGTGAGCAGTTAAAGACGATTTATCAAAATAATAGACATTTAGGTAATCCAATAATAAATGACGATACAGGTGAAATAGAAGAGAGTGGAGCAATGAGTTCAATTATATTAGCACAACGCACTAATAATTTACCAAGATTTATTAGAAGTCAATTAACACATATTGTATTGTTTGATTGTCGTTCTACTAAAAGTGAAATGAATACTATATTTGAAGAATTCTTACATTGTGATAAGGACGTATTTAATGAAATTATGAGAAGAACATTTGATAATCCACAAGAAAAATATAACTTCTTATTTATTAATTTAGGTAATAGTAAGGTATATAAAAATTTTGATAAGGAATTTATAATACCCAAAAATTATTTATAAAATTTAATAATATCTTGTAAAATATCTGTATCAAATTTATCATTTAATATTTTATTAATAACAATTTTTTTTTTATTTAACTTATCTAATTTTGTATATAAATTAATTAATCCACTATGTTTTTTAGTATTCCAATTATATTTACCAATATTTTTAAATATTTCACACATTCTATCCATTTTATCACAATCATATTCTTCTTCTAATTGATTCCAACGCTCCTTAATCCATACATAAGAATACATATTAATAATTTTTGTTTCACTATTTTCGTTCCTATTAAACATATTACAAAATAAATCTTCTAACCCACTCTCTTCTAATTCTTCCTTAATAGTTTTTAATAATTCAATACAAGTTATACAATCTAATATATATTTCTTATTCCAATAATTTAAAATATTACAATATTCTCTATTAAATATAATTTCTATAACCTCGTCCCTAATATAATCGTTCCAACCTTCACTTGAATAATAATTATATTGTATATCATTTTCTATAAAAGCTTCTATTAAACCCTCTGTAAAAATATCAACAATATTTTGGTTAATTATTTTTTCGTTGTAGGTATAATAAGGCATATTATTTTATCTTAATTCAAAATAAATAAAAATCAATTTTAAAAATTTATTATAAATAAAAAAAAAAAAAAAAAATATATTTTTCTAGATTGGAGAATAAACCACTGAGATTCTGAGATTCTGAGATTTCTAATACAATTACTACCTCCCCTGATAAAATGCCTACATATAAAATCTCAAAAAAATTTAATAATCTCAATAATCTCAAAAATCTCAAAATCTCATTTTTTTTTTATTTTTTTTTTAAATTACGATTTATACGATTTATACCTTCTTATAAATTTTTTGCTGTGTATCTTTACTATGCCTCATATCTTCTGCTATCTTAGTTAATTTTTTATTAGTAAGGTCAGGTGATAAATTAGAAATATAAATATGTCTTAAATCAGAACTGGATATTTTTTTATTGAAATGAGTTAAAAATATTTTTTGTAGAAGTTTAGTAAGTCCATTACTGGATAATCTATTATCTTCTGTATTTTCTAATAAATAATCCTTATCTTCTGCTAATCTAATATCAATTAATTTATTTAAATATTTATTTAATATACTACTCTTATTAATTTTATATGTTTTACTACCCATTTTTTTATCAACCTTATCTTGATTAATTAGTATTTCATTCTTACCATTATCAGTAATTAAATAATTTTCACTTGATAATAGGTCGTCCTTAGGTTCAGTAATAGTTAATGTAGCATAATTATTTCTTAGTGGAGGAATATATTTACCTTCATATAATAGTAGTAAAACAAAATCTTGTAGTAAATATTTATTATCTGAATTTTTATCTACTGTTTTTCTAAACGATTTTAAAACTTCTTGAAATTGTTTATTATCAATATGTTTTTCTTCTACCTTAGTATTTTCTAAATATTGTTTATTAACCTTCTCTATTAGTTGTTCCCAATAAGTAGTAATTGCTTCTCTGATTTTATTTATTTTAATAGGTTTCACCTTATAATATTTATCAATATCAGTAATATACATAATAATATTTAATACGTTATTAACATAATTTTTCTTAGTAGCATTACTATAATCATTAGTAGGATTATCTAATTGTTTTTTTACCATATCAAAATTAAGAATAATTTTTGCTAATCCTTCCATAGTAATATTTATATCTCCATTAACTACTTGATATAATTTTTTTAGTTGGTCACGGTATATTTTAATACTTGATTGTTTTGGTTCAACATAAGGTTTTTTCTTCTCTTCCTTATTATTTTTAATTGCTTCCACAATAAGAGTATCAATATTTTCAGTATCCATATAATAATTTATTTATTTGTTTTTAAATAGTTTATTTTAAAATCAATTTGAAAAAATAATTTAAAATTGATATTTATTTTTAAAATATTAAAATGGGAAATACTAATGAAATAGTAGCAAATTATGTTAGTGAAGAAGAATTAAATAGAATAATAAAACTTGAATTAAGAAATAAACAAAAAAAACAAATAAAACAATTAGAAGATTTAGACACTCAATTCTATCATATTGATTGGGTAAAATCACAATATAAAAAAGGTGGATATGGAGTAGATTTGGGGGAACATAATAAAAATTTAACTCATATATTTTTAGTAAGAACTATATATTTTTGGTATTCAAATAGTAAATCTTAAATAAATAAACCATTTAGAAATAAATTTCGTAATATTATATAGGAAGTATGAGAAAATATCTCTACGTTTATGATTCACCAAATATTACATTAAGGACTACAAAAATTGGTGAATTAATTGATAAGGTAAATATGATAGAAGAATTAGAAATTAGTGATAGACTAACTAAGGATAAATTACATAATTTTTTTCAAGGTAAAACAAAAAAAAGTAGTTATGTTGTATCAAGGTGTATCAGGTGTAGGATTTAATCCACTTAAATGGAATTCTTCATATAATCTTGCCTTAGTATAAATTCTATGTTTTTCACTCTTCCAATGTTTTTTAACAGAACCATAATTAATTTTACACCCACAGAAACAAGTGAATTTGGGTTGTATAAATTGTGGTATTAAGTTAGTAGAATTATTATTCATATATATATATTATTATTTATTTTTTTAAATGATTTACGATATAAAAAAAAATTAATTTTATTTTAAATAGTTTAAATCTCATAATCTCAGAATCTCACTAGTTTATTCTCTAATTTGAAAATTATAATTATTTTTTTTTTTTAATCACTATCACTATCACTTGGATATTCCTTATCACTATCACTATCAAATATTAATTCTTTCATTGGTTGAAATGTATTTTCTTCTTCTTCTTCTTCTTCTTTTTGAATAAGAACTAATTGTTTTCTAATATTTTCTTCCATATAACAACTCTTATAATATGTATCTCTAATATAATGTCTCTGTGATTTAAAATTTTCTCTCTTAATTTGAGGTGTATATAAATCTGCTACAAGATTATTAGACTTAACAGAAGCAATAAAATTTTTTTGTGAATGAGATTTTTTATCTGTATCGTCTAATAATTTATAAGTATCTGTAAGTTTAAATTTTTGGTATAATTCAACAATACTTATGAAATCACAATTCATATTATAATATTCCTTATATTTAGGTTTATCCTTAATATTTTCTAAATGCTCGTCAAGGAATTCACTAATAATATCTTCATTCTTAATATACTCCTTACTATTTTCAATAGTGATTTTACTAAATTTGAAATTTTGTCCTATTTCAAATATACTTGTTCCCTCTCCGTCACCTTCTTCAAACTCTTCAATATAATTTAATAGATAGAATAACATACCAATTTTCATATTTTCTTGGACGAATTCACTATCCTTCTCAGTATATTTAGTATCACATTCTCTATAAATATCAGGGTCACTATCCATTTTTGCTTGAAAATTTTTATCCTTAGGATTACCAAAAATTCTTGGAAGTTTAATATCTACAATTCTTCGTTCAACAGAATTATCTATTTGTCCTACAATAGAAGGTTTATCATTACACATAACAATATAATTAGCATTATTTATAACTTCTGTTTTATTACTGAATAAACCACGAGCATTGATATTACCCTCTCCTAGTTGTTTAACAGTTGCCATATTAATAACACATTTATTACCATTAGTTTCCTTGAATACTCCAAATCGTTTTTTATCCATATTTGCCCATTCAGGAGAAGGTTTATTAGTTGATATGTCTTCACTAATTTGGTCACCCTTTAATTGTCTAAAATAATCTCTACCTAATACAAGTTCTAATATATCAAAAATCACAGATTTACCATTTGAACCTCTACCATTAAATATAGGCATAAACACACATTTAATTCCAGTAAGGGCAAGTGCTAATATAAATGTTAAGTCTTCCTTAACACCTGAATATTCACTTGTAAATAAACCGTCATACATTTCTTCAAAATCGTCATAACATTTATTTATTTTTTCTTCGTCATTGAATGGAATATCATAATTAATAAACATACTAATATAATTATTTCTACTATGTTCTTCAAATTTTTCCTTACCCTTTTTTTTTAGATTTACTACACAGTTATTAAATGGTAATAAATGTAATTTATTATCAAAACAATCTTCTTGTAATTTAGTATATGTAGAAAATGTCTGATTACACATACTTACAATATTTTTAATTTGTTCGTCGTTATTAGTAAATTGACTAAATCGTTTATTTAATTCTTCTTGTTTTTTTAATAAGTCTTCTACTAATTCTGTATCACCAGTATTAGTAGCAATATTAATTTTGTCCTTAACGGTATCCTTAAATTTTTGTATATAATTTTTACAGAAGGTTCTAATATGATAAAATAGAGGTGATTTACTACCTTGAACTGAATGATTAAACCAACGATTTAATTTATCGTTATAATAATATAACTCATAATTTTTACCGTCCTTGACTTGAATAATATTTTCTCTATTTAGTTCAATAAATTCTTGACTTAATTTTTCATTGGAAATATTCATATATATATTTTTTTTTTGGTTAAGTGCTAATAACTTCTCTCTATCACATAGATTAACAGCATAACCAAAACTAATTTTATTTGATAATGATTTACCACTATCATAAATTTTATTGAAATATTCATTATAATTATCTCGTGCTAATGGAGATAATTTACCTAAATCATATAAGGTTTGTTTAACACTATCTCCCTTATCCCAAATACATTTTATAAGTAATCCAAATACATAACCACTTAATAAATATTTATCAGTAGGAATACCCTTGATAATTTCTGTATTATAATCATAATTATCGTCAATAACAATAGTATTAAGAGTAGAATTAGGAGAAGGTAATTCAACAGTAGTAGATTTTTTTACTTGTTTGACCTTACCACCATTTTTTACAAAATCAGCATTAAACATATCTCTTAGCATTTGAGTTATATTTGTTTTAGTATTTGTTTTGTTTAATTTTTTATTAGGATTTTCAATAACAATATTTTCAAATGTTTTACACCAAATAGGAGTTCCACAAAATATTTCTAAAAATCCATAATCACTATTTAATTTTTCACAAGGTTTATCATTAGACCAATTACTATATTCACATATAGAAGAATTATTTTTTAATACTTCTGATAAACCCTTATTTGTAATATCACTTGTTTTACCAAGAATAAAATGATAACCATATTTTTTAGTAGCAGATTTATAATAAGGATAATTAGTTTTTAAATTATTAAGCATAGTTAGTCCTTCTTGTGATAACTTAGCAAATTGGTCGTCGTCCTTAATATCACAATCTAATTGTAGATATTCATTAGTATCAATAAATGCTGTATTATAATCACAACCTAAGTCATATAAATCCATATTTAATTTCATAGTTTTCTCAATATAGTCTTGGTTTTTTTCAAATAATTTTTTTGCTTGGTTTATATCATTACCATAATCGTTATTAGGTAAATGTATAAATCCCTTATCCTTATCTGTTTTTCCATAGACAAAATTAATTTTACATTTATCCTTATCTGTTTTTTTTAAATAGTCAATAATATTTTCAGGCATATTATTATTAGGCATTTAGTTTTTATATGGTTTATTTAATTTAAAATAAATTTCAATTTTAAAAATTTATTTATATTTTTCAAAAAAATTTAAATAATTTACATAAAATATAATCTACTAATTAATAAATTTTAATTGTCTAAATATTTTGTTTTATATTTTTCTGTTAAACTCTTATAAGCACAATCACAAGGTTCATTATAACCTTCACATTTCCACCAACTTCTTCCAAACATATCTCTTGGTGTATGTTTAGGACTACACCAATTAACATTTAATAATGTTTTAATAGGATACATTTTATAATTACACTCCCATAGTGTATTTTTATTATACCAACAATAAATCCCATTCATATCAACTACTTCGTCTAATTCTTGTAACATTTTTGAATGTTTAATAGAATATTTTTTATCACCATTCATAATTTTTGTTTCAGGTTTTTCGTCTTGTTTAAATTTTTCCCAGTCAGTATAATAGTTTTTCTCAATACACATATTAGATTTTTTATAGCACATAGGTATTTCTTCATAAGTTTTATATTTTAAATTCATATTATTATTCCAATAACGTTTATTATTAACTCTAACTATATATTCTGTAAAATTTTCCATAATTTGATTTTGTATATCAACATTATTATTTATTTCTTCCATACAATTACAACAAATATATTCATTATCTTTTATTTGGAAACACTCTTCTTCCATATCTTCCTCGTCAAGGTCAATAACACAACTCTTACATTTCCAACAAGTATAAAATTCTTTACCTGTTCTATGTAATGCTTCTTCATATTCATAATTAGCATTATTAGCAATTTTTAATTTTTCTTCAAGATTTTTAATTTCGTTATTTTTTTCTTCTGTAATATTTTGAATAATTTTAATTAGCACGTCGTTATTAAGACAGGATAAGGACATAGATATTTTTTGTGTTATAGATATAGAATTCAGAAATCAATTTTAAAAATTTATTATTGTAGTAAATAAAACAACCCATTATCAACCAATAAAAAAATTTAAATCTCAAAATCTCAGCATAAAATTTCAAATCAGGAAAATTTAAAATTATTTTTTTTTTTTCCGTTTCATAAAAATAAATATTATGTAATATAATTTATGAATATAATACAAGGTGATATTCACGAAGAAATAATAAAATTAGAAACTAATAGTATAGAATTAATATATACAAATCCTCCATATAATACTACTTACAATGAATGGGATAAAAAATTAGATTGGAAATTATTATTTAAGGAAATGTGGAGAGTATTGAAACCAAATGGTAAAATAATTTTACATAGTTCTATACCATTTACTTATGATTTAATACAAGTTGAAAAACCAAAATATCATTATATATGGATTAAGGAACAACCAACAAATTTTTTTCACGCAAAAAAACAACCATTAAGGCAAGAAGAAGAAATATTAGTATATTATAAAAAACAAGGAACATATAACCCTCAAATGATAGGTAATAAATATTATAAAAAAACAACTTGCGGAAAATCTACTTATTATGGAAGTAGAGGAGAAAATAAAATATATGAAACTGAGGAAGAGGGACATTATGGTAAATATCCAAATAATATATTAAATTATCCAAGACATATAAGGGGGTTTTCTACAAGGTCAAATGAGTTAGTAGATTATTTTATTAAAACATATTCTAATGAAGGAGAAACAATATTAGATATAACTTGTTATAATTATTTAACAGGACATAGAGCAAAAAAATTAAATAGGAATTATATTGGAATAGATTTAAACCCAGTAGATATGGAATTAGATTAGAGGGAAGCAATAGTTCCGTGATTACCAGGACAAAAATTTTCATATCCATACTGACTATAACAATAACATTCTTCACTCTCCTTATAATCATTAACACAAAATTTAAATATATAGTCATTATCTCTTAAAAATTCATTATGAGGGTCTAATTTATCACATTCAAAACAAGTTTGAATTTTTGTTATAGTAAGATTAATATTTTTTTTTGCTTCTTGTAATTGAATTTTTTGTATTTTAAAAGGTTGATAATTCATTTTAATATTATTAATTGCTCTTCTAACATTATGTAAATAATTTTCTTCACAACAACAAGCAAGAATTGCGTATCCCATTATGTTATATGTTGTATGGTGTTATAGATATAGAATAGCAAAATCAATTTTAAAATTCTCAAAAACTATAAACTATAAATAAATAAAAAAAAAAAAAATATATTTTTTCTAGAT
>Ga0222716_10003239_pt1 | contig 13025 bp, 10 predicted proteins | sample C33_13DmetaG_FD_165044 | JGI IMG/M metagenome (GOLD analysis project Ga0222716, IMG submission 165044) | Estuarine water microbial communities from San Francisco Bay, California, United States - C33_13D | ecosystem: Environmental > Aquatic > Marine > Unclassified | place: USA: California... | reverse complement strand
GGACAATTCAATGATAACGATCTTGGTAATTCTTGGACAGCAACAATACCATCTGGAGCAGACGATCTTTATGTTTGTTCAGCGGTTGCATCAGCTCAAGCTTCAACAGATGATGTTGCGGCAGCAGATTGGACTTCAGCACAACTTCTTGCATCAAACGGTGTTACAGCAAAAACAATAACTGTAACCGGAGACGCAGCAGTTTTCATAAAAGATTCAAGTGGTAATTTAGATGGATCAGCAGAAATAGTTTTAACAGCAAACGGACAAAACTTAACTCAAGCAGGAGTATGGAGCACTACAGCTGGAACTCTAACTTCCACATCAACTTCAACCTCAGGAGGATCAGCAACTGTAACAAGTGGAAACTTTGTGGATGGAATGGTTGTAACTTATACAACTCATGCCAACGATGGAAGTTTAACAGACAGTTTCACAATCAGAGAACTTGAAGCTGGATCAAACGCAATCACAACCACACTTAGCAATGAAACTCATGTGCTTCCTGCGGCTACAAACGGAGCAGTAGATTCTGGAGATTACGGAGGTTCAGGGACAACAATCAGTGTTTACGAAGGAGCAACAAAATTAGATTATGATGGATCAGGAACAACTGATGGTCATTGGAAGGTAGTTTATACTAGCCAAACACCAAGTTCAACTATAACCGGAGGAGCCATATCAGATGGTGGTGATGATGCTACAATAGCAGATCATTCTTCGATGTCAACTAGTGTGGACTCTGTGGTGATACTGTTCACAATAACTGGTAAGTCGTTGAATGGAACACCATTTACCATGACCAAGACTCAATCAATATCAAAATCCAAAACCGGACAACAAGGTACTCAAGGTAATCCAGGAGCAAACAATCAAGACTTTCCTTTCCTTGCACCAGCGATTGCTACAATGGCAACTCCGGTAACTGGAGGATTATTGTTGTCTTCAGATATTATGGGATATCACGGCGCCATAGCGGCAGGAGATGGAACCAATGCAACACTTTCAGATTTCTCAACTTACATGGATAGCTCAGGAAACTTTTATTTGGGAGGAACGTCTGGAGCTTTAACATGGAACAACTCAACAGCAGCATTAGCTGTCACTGGAAACATAACTGTAACTAATCCAGGAGATTTTGCAGATATAAACTCTGCACTATCAGGAAGTCAATTGTATGAAAACTTCCAATCAACTTTGGATACAACCAAATGGACAAATCATGGAGGAGTTACTCAAACATTGGTAACAACCACAGTTGACGGACAAGCATATCTTGGATCCAAATTCTACAACGACTCAACTTCTGCTTGGACTTGTGGATTAATGGCTGAAACAATATTCTTGAGGTCACAATCTTCAACAATCACTTTTGATGTGTGTGTTAATGCACAATCACCACAAACAATGTTTGGTTTTGTTCCTGCGGATACTGATGGTACTGATATGACTACCGCAAACAATTATGCGCATGCGGAACACTTGGTATATTTCCAAGCAAGAGACATAAGTATTTTCGAGAGTGGCGCACAATTGGGATCAAACCTTTTGGGTGATAATATATGGGACGATGGTGAAGATAAATTCTTTAGAATAAAAATAACATTGAAACCAGCTGGGGGAGCTCGTTATGAAGTTTATGCAAACGGAGACTTCACGACACCAGTTTCAAGTTACGATTCAACATCCAAGACAACACAAAAACTTAAGCCGGTTATTATTCCAGCCGAAGATGTTGGAACAGCCTCCGGAAACCGTTTCATCATATTCAATCAGATGGGAGCAAACGCAGACATTCAACCAACAAGAATATCTGGAAACTCAATCGCAACTGGAAAAATACAATCCACAGAATGGACTGATGGAGGAACATTGGGATCGGAAATCAATCTGGATTCGGGTGAAATAAAACTGGGAGGAGATCAATCGCCACCATTCCATTGGAACGGAGTAGACACATTAGACATTACCGGAAACATCACGGTAAGCAATCCAAACGATTTTGCTGATCCACTTGGAAACTTGTCTGGTAGTGCATTGTATGAGAATTTTCAAACAACTTTAGACACAACAAAATTCACAACTCCTGCAAATGGTGATTACACACAAACACTAGTAACTCAAACAGACGATTCGGTTCCATATCTTGGAAGCAAGTTTCAAAATGCTAATGCTGGAGGTGGATGGACTGGTGGTTTTGTCTCTGAAGCAACATTCTTGAGATCGCAATCAACTGTGTTAGATTTTGAAGTTGTGGTGAACGATATTCATCCAAGAACCATGATCGGATTTGCTCCGGATAACATATCATTAGCTGACTTAACAACTACAAGCAATTATACACATTTAGAGCAGGCTTTATATATCAATTCCAACAATGTTTATGTTTACGAAAATGGACCTAACATTACCAGTCAAACTGGTGCTTGGGTCACTGGAACAGACTCAACTCTAAGATGTAGAATAACTTTGAAACCAGGTGGTGGAGCTCGTTATGAAGTATGGAAAGATGGACCAGCTGAAACATCAACTCCTTTCTTCGCATACACTTCAACTGACACGAGTCTCGATACTGAACGGTTAAAGATAGGTGTCATGCCTTACTATGGATCAACTAATTCAACTAAAAGTTTGATATTGGGACAAATGGGTGTGAACAGAGGAATCGGTCAAACAACCATATCAGGTAACGGAGTGACAACCGGGAAAATAACATCAACCAACTTTTCTTCAACAGCAGGATCTCGATTCAATTTGGATGATGGAACTTTCGAGTTGGGTGGGACTGGAGCTAACGCAAAATTGTCTTTCGATGGCACATTGTTAAATATAGGTAATCAAATTTCACTTGATTCAAATGGTGATGCCACATTTACTGGAAACATATTGGTAGGTTCTGCCACAGGAAAGAGGGTAGCAATTAATACTGCAAATAACGACGTAAGGTTTTTTGATTCTGCTGGAACGGAGCAGGTAAAAATATCAGATGATCTTACTCTTGGATCTGGCGATTTTTCTGGAATGCAAATTAATGATGGTGGTATGTATATTTCACACGACGCCACATCCACAACCAGCAATAACCCTCCTCAAAATCTTCAACACAAGAACGCCATGCAAGGATATTCGTATCCGAATTCAATATGGCCATACTATATAGCTCAAAAGATCACTTGTACTGACGAAAGCAGTTATATAGGTTTTTCTCAAAACGGAACACAAGTATTATATGCTCCGGTTCAGACGGGAGGAGTAACGTCAACCCAACAACCATCTGTTTGTGGGCTTTCGGTATACAGCCAAGCAACTGCAGCAACACAGAATTTTGGTAGTCATGGTGACACAGTAGCTGTTGGGATACATTCAATAGCTATAAATAGTGTTTCTGGAGGAAAGGCGTACTCGTTTAGTGGAAGAGGTGATATTGCTAATTTTGGGAATTTCTATTTAACTGGAAATGCAGAAATCGGTGGTGATTTAGATGTTACAGATGATGTTGTTGTTGGAGATAAATTAACTGTTGGTGGACAATACATAAGAACCGGAGTGGGTACAAGTGGTAACGAAGATTGGGCTGTCATTACAACAGATGCAGATAACATGGCCTCAATAAAATATAATCGTTCTTCTGCAGAGGATCCAAATCAATACGATAGAGGTTATGCTGCATGGGACCCCAATGCTGGAGCTCCAAGATTCAGATTCTATCATTATAATGGTGGTAGTTGGTCTTCGTTTTATATTTATGAAAACGGAACAGCTCAAGCAAATGGTGTGGCTGTAACCTCAGATGCAAGATGGAAAAACGATGTAACACCATTATCAGGTTCATTGGATATAATCAAACAACTAAACCCTGTGAGCTTCACATGGAATGAAACATCTGGTAGAGGAGGAGATGAGGATTTAGGATTCATAGCTCAGGAAGTAGAAGCTCATGTACCAGAATTGGTTTACACATCCCCTGATGTAGTCAAGTATGAAGAAGATGGAGTAACTCAAGCAGAAGGAACTCCCACAACCATTGATAATCCAAAAACAATGGAGTATGGGAAATTAACAGCTCACTTAACCAAAGCCATACAAGAACAACAAACAATGATTGAAGAGTTGAAAGCAAGAATAGAAGTATTAGAGAACGCGTAATTATATCGTTTATTGAAACACAAAGATACTTATACATATAGAAAAAGAGAAAACACATGAGTCAATTTAACGACAGAGCTTGGAGAAGAAGTTTACTAGAAGAAATTCATTTGAACGAAGGAGTATACGATCCAGGAATTTTCAAAGCTGTGTTCATGGCAGGAGGACCTGGATCTGGAAAAGGTTACACTGCAAAGACATTATTGGGTATGCCTGAGACTATGCCGTTTGTATCAGCAGATGGATTGAAAGGAGTTAACTCTGACTCAGCTTATGAAGCATATTTAAAATCAGCTGGAATGTCTGCTGATATGACCAGAATGTCACCGGAAGAGTTTGCAAAATCACAAGAGCTAAGAACAAAAGCAAAACGTGTGGTTGCGAAAAAGATGTTGGGATTTGTGAATGCAAAACTAGGATTACTTATAGACGGTACCGCAAAAGACTATAGCAAGATTGCAAAGCTATACAAAAAACTTCAAGAGCAAGGATATGATTGTTACATGGTATTTGTTAACACAGATCTTGATGTTGCTTTAGCAAACAATATGAAAAGACCAAGAAAGGTTCCAGTGGATATAGTTAAAGGTGCTTGGCAAGAAGTTCAAAACAATCTTGGAAAGTTTCAAAGACTATTCGGTGCAAACCAAATGTTGGTTGTTGATAATTCCAAACGAGAAGAGTTCGCCAAGAATGTTAAAAAGGCTGCAAACGAATTTGTGAAAAGACCAATAAAAAATCATATTGCTAAGAAATGGATAAAAGCAGAATTAGAAATCAGAAAGTCAAAATGAATCTAGGAAAGTGGCTAGTAGATAGAATAACGGAGGAAGCTCCGATCAAATTGTTCATGGAAGATTTCTGTGAGAAAGAAAACATAGCGCAATTCATAACTGAATCATCCAAAATACGTGGAGGTACAGCGGTAGATGATGGACCAAGAGCTTTTTGGGGAAATCAAAACTCGTACCGAACAGCCACAAGAAAACAAGCAGAAAGATTGGGTATGAAGGTGTTGGATTATATATCTGGTAACGAAGAAATATTTGATTTAGATAAAGAAACAAAATTCAAAAAGGATATGTCGGGAGGACCAACCAAAGCAGTATCCTACTTTCCGGCTGGTATCCCTGGAGGTTATGGAGGTACCAATTTACTTAAAGACAAAAGAGGAAGAGTTGCCTACAAACGTTGGTTATCTTGGGCAACTTTCTTATCCACAAGTATTGGATACAAAGTAATAGATTACATAGGAGCTCAACTTTCTGCTCCACAATCAGCAAAAGAACCTTTAAAGAAACTTCCACCAGGTGAGTTAATGAATGAAATTCTTATCAACGAAGGAATAAAAGACAAACACATATTCAAAGCGGTATTTCTAGCCGGTGGTCCTGGTTCAGGAAAATCATCTGTAGTTGATGCAATATTCAATAATCCAGATTCATCTGAAGTTAAGTCTTTAACCTCAACCGGATTGAAGGTAGTTAATTTGGATCAAGCATATGAATATTTAAAAAAGAAACACAAGGTTCCAGTTGATCATGCTGATATGGATGCCGAGCAAAGATCGTTGAGTGGCAAGTTGATGCACAAAGCAAGAATGATTGCTCAGAAACAAATGGAATTTTATTTGGAAGGAAAGCTTGGAATCATTATAGATGGTACCGGAGGTTCTTACAATCCAATAGCAAAAAAGAAACAGCAATTGGAAGAACTTGGATACGATTGTTACATGATATTCGTAGACACAACAATGAAAACTGCAATGGCAAGAAACTCTGCAAGAGACACAAGAGTATTGTTAGACAAAGTAGTTAAAAGAACTTGGAAGGGAGTTCAGAAAAACAAAAAAGCATACAAAGATTTATTTGGATCCAACATGAAAGTGGTTAGCACAGAAGGAAGAGAACCTGGTGAGTTACCAAGAGGAGCAAAAAGTCACGTTATGAAGTTTATTAATAGTGCGGTACAAAATCCAATTGCACAAAAGTGGATCAGTATAGCACGCAAGGTTTTAGATTAAAAATGAAAAAGAACATATCAAAAAGTAAGGTACAGAGAATGAGAAATCTGGCCACTGGGAACTATACATCCAAAGTATCGGTTCAATCTGGATACGAAAAATCATCAACCGGAAGGAAAAAAGAAGGAGACGTTTGGGAAGAACGTGGCAAGCAATGGACCATCAAAGATGGCATCAAGCAAACCATAACCAAACTTGACTCAGCAAGAGAGCACGCAAGAATTCCTATGGAGTGTCCAAAGTGTCAAGCAAGAATGAATAAAGAACAACACAAGTTCATGTATATAAGATTTAAACATTGTTTGTTTTGTCAAATGAATCACGAAGACGAAATGAGACAAAACGGCACATACGATACTTGGGAAAAGGAACAGATCTCAAAGAATTGGGAACGTTGGATGTTGGATAGTAAAGAGGAGTTCAAAGAATTCTTGAAATCGAGACATTCAAAGAAACAAATCACAGAAGCGGGAGATATAGAAGATTGGTCTGGTGGACAATCAGACGAAGAAATGATCAAACAATTTGAAAAATACATTGAAACAGAAAAAGAAAAATTCAACAAAGTAACTGGGTGATACAATATACTTACACCATAACAAGAAGGTCTCATATGCGTGCTTAGACGCACTAGAGCCACAATAAAAAGGAGAAACCACTAAAATGAAAAACACACTACTAAAAATCGGAGCAGTTATCGGAACCATATTTGGAGTGATACTGTTGATATTCAAGAGCTCAAGCAGCAAAACAAAATTGGATAAAGAAATAAAAGAAAACAAATCAGAATTAGATGATGTTGCAGACCACATTGAAAAAGCTACCAAAAAGAAAAAGGTTATCAAGAAAAAGGTAGCGGCAGGGAAAAAGAAGATATCTAAAACCAAGACCAAAAAGAAGGACACAACTAAAGCAAAAGCTAAAGCTAAAAACTTCAAAAATAAATATGGGTCAAAGAAATGAGATACTTAACAATAATTTTAATCATGATGTTTTCACTCAACTCTATAGCTCAAGATACAATTCGCATTCCTCAGGCTGAAGTAGATGAAATCATTGCTGTGATGGATACTTTGATTGAGCAAGACTCTATCAATAATGTACTCATCAAACAATACGAACTATTGATAACAGATTATGAAAACTTAGCCAAACAAGATTCTTTAATTTTATCGTTTAGGGAAAGAGAGATATATTTATATAATGAACAAATAAAGTTATACGAAAAGAAAATAAAGGTTGTAGACAAGTGGTACAATAAACGTCCCTTCGGATTCATAATAGGAGTTGCAACAAGTGTAGTATTGATTCACACTGTTGGATACACGTTACCATAATATTCTATATTTATATGTATGAATAACAAAGAGTTAAAACAAGCCATAGCTTCTGAGTACTTGAAGTGCTCAAAGGATCCAGTATATTTCATGAAAAAATATTGTTATATACAACATCCTATGCGAGGAAAAATAAAATTCGACTTGTATAAGTTTCAAGAAGAATCTTTAACCGAGATAGAGAACAACAGATACAATGTTATATTGAAATCCAGACAAATGGGTATATCAACATTAACAGCTGGATATTCTTTATGGTCTATGATATTCAATGAAGACTTCAATGTACTTGTTATAGCAACCACACAAAACACAGCAAAGAATTTGGTAACCAAAGTAAGAGTAATGAATGAATTGCTTCCGAACTGGTTGAAAATAAAAACAGCAGAGGACAATAGACTATCGTTAAGATATTCCAATGGTTCTCAAATCAAAGCTGTATCATCTAGTCCCGATGCAGCAAGGTCTGAAGCTTTATCATTACTAATAATTGATGAAGCTGCGTTTATTGATAGCATAGATGAGATATGGACATCAGCTCAACAAACATTATCGACTGGTGGTAGATGTATTGCTTTATCAACACCAAACGGAACCGGGAATTGGTTTCATAAGACTTGGGTTGGAGCATCTACTGAAGAAAGTGAATTCAATGATATATTACTTCACTGGACACAGCATCCAGATAAAGATCAAGAATGGAGAGACAAGCAAGACTCATTACTAGGAGAAAAAATGGCGGCACAGGAATGTGATTGTGATTTTGTTTCATCTGGTAATACTGTGGTAGCTGGTGAGCTTCTTCAATGGATGGCTGACAACACAGTTAAAGATCCAATCGAACAAAGAGGACAAAAGAAAGAATTGTGGATATGGGAGTATCCTAAACTCGATAGTAGATATTTGGTATCAGCCGATGTCGCTAGAGGAGATGGACAAGATTATTCAGCATTCCATGTTATAGATTTAGAAACTATGGAGCAAGTAGCTGAATACAAAGGACAATGTCCAACCAAAGAATACGGTAACATGCTGGTCAATATAGCTTCAGAATACAATCAAGCTTTATTGGTTATAGAGAACGCAAACATTGGTTGGGCATCTATCCAACAAGTAATAGATAGAAACTATTCAAACTTATACTACACATACAAACATGAAGGAGTAAATGATCCAGAAGTTCAACTAAACAAGAATTATGATCTTCAAGGAAAGGACAAAGCAACGCCTGGTTTTACCACTTCATCACGAACTAGACCCCTTTTAATCTCCAAACTAGATACTTATTTAAGAGAAAAAGCATGTACGATCCGATCGAAAAGATTGATCGAAGAATTGTTTGTATTTATTTGGAAAGGAAACAAAGCTCAAGCTCAAGGAGGTTACAATGACGATTTAGTTATGTCGGTATCCATAGGATTGTATGTAAGAGATACAGCCTTAAAATTGTTTGATGCAGGACTTGCATTAGACAAAAGAACTTTGGGTAAAATGGGTAAAGTAGGGAACGGAGCCTATAATGCAAAAGATGCATATGTTGAAAATCCGTGGAAACAAGATATCGGAAACGGTGAACAAGAAGACCTTACATGGCTTCTATAAAGAGAAAATAAATGGAACAAGATAAAACATTCTTTGGTAGACTACAAAAATTATTCTCAACGGGAACGATTGTCCGTAGATCGGATGACGGCTTAAAAGTAGCTGACATCAATAAAGTACAAGCTAATCCCAAGTTAGCAACAAACAGAATTATCGATAGGTTTAATAGACTATATCAATCAACTCAACACACTGGGTACAACCAACAAGCAAACTTCCATACAATGAGAATTCAGTTATATACTGATTACGAAATAATGGATGAAGACTCAATCATCTCAGCTGCATTAGACATATATGCAGATGAATCAACTTTAAAGAATGAGATGGGTGATGTATTAAAAATACAATCAGATAACGAAGAAATAGAAAAAGTATTAAACAATTTGTTCTATGATATTCTTAACATAGAATTCAATGCTTGGCCTTGGGTTCGTAATATGTGTAAGTATGGAGACTTTTATTTGAAACTTGATATTACTGAAAAAGTTGGTATCACAAATGTTGTTCCGATGTCTTCTTATGAAATGTTTAGAGAAGAAGGATTGGATCCAAACAATCCAGAATTGGTTCAGTTTGTTCATGATGAGTCAATGGGAGGAGTTGGTGGTACAAAAGCTTCAAGTGAATTAAGTAACTATGAGGTAGCACACTTCAGATTATTGAATGATATGAACTTCTTGCCTTATGGTAAGTCTATGGTTGAACCAGCAAGAAAAACTTGGAAACAATTGACTCTTATGGAAGACGCAATGATGATTCATCGTATCATGAGAGCACCAGAAAAAAGAATATACAAAATAGATATTGGTAATATTCCACCAAACGAAGTTGATGCTTACATGCAAAGAGTTATGCAGTCAATGAAAAAGACTCCATACTTGGATCCAAAAACTGGTAACTACAATCTTAAATTCAATATGCAAAACATGATGGAGGATGTTTATCTTCCGGTTCGTGGTGGACAATCAGGAACAGAAATAGAATCTTTGTCTGGAATGGACTTCGGTGGTATTGATGATATTGAATACTTAAAGAACAGAATGTTTGCAGCATTAAAAATTCCTAAAGCATTTATGGGATATGAAGAAGATCTTAATGCCAAGTCAACATTAGCTGCACAAGATATTAGATTCGCAAGAACTATTGAAAGAATACAAAGAATATTTGTTTCTGAATTAACAAAGATAGCAATGGTGCATTTGTACTCACAAGGATTTGAAGACAAAGATATGTTGGACTTTGAACTTGAACTATCGCCTGCATCTACTATTGCGGAACAAGAAAAGATGGAGCTATGGGACACAAAGGTAAGTCTTGCTTCTTCAATAAAAGATCTTGGCATGATGTCTCAAGAATGGATTTATGAAAACCTATTTGACTTGAATGAGGATGATATAGTCAAGATGAAGGAAGGTGTAATATCAGACACAAAGCAAGAATTCAGAAAAACCAAAATAACAGACGAAGGGGAAGATCCACAAGCGGAAACAACTACAGCACCTACTGAAGAAGGGATCGGAAAGTTGTCTTCTGCAAAGAAAAACACAAACCTTTCTAAAAATGAAAGAAAAGAAATATTCAAATCTCTTTTTCCAAAAAAGAAGAAAGGTAACAATAACCTATTGAACGAAAATAACATACTAGAGGATGACATTTAACATATAATTTATATATTTATATAGTAAATGCACCAGATGAAGATATAACATGGCAAAACATTCAAAATACAAGAATACGGGCATTCTATTCGAATTGCTTGTTAGGCAAGTGACCAATGACACGTTGCAAGGGATGGATACATCTCCAGCAATAACTATTCTTAGAGAATTTTTCAAAAAGAATACTTCGTTGAAAAGAGAACTTGGACTCTATCAAACTATTCAAAATGAAAAATTCAAAACAGAATCCAGAGCAAACACATTCCTAGATGCTGTTATCAAAGAACATGGAAAACTAAGCAAGAGTATTGTCAAGAAGCAAAAATATAACTTGATAAAAGAAATAAAAAAGTCTTACAATTTAGAATCATTCTTCTCCCAAAGAGTAAACAATTACACAGCTAACGCATCCATATATTGTTTGTTTGAAGGAACTACTCCAATCAAAACAATGAAGTATAGAGGAGCATTGGTAGAAGGGATTGTAGAACAAAAGAAAAAGAAGTCTGCTGATACTTTAAGTATGTATCAGAAACAAGATAAAGATGTTAGATTGTTGTCTCAAAAAATATTGATTGAGAAGTTTAATAATAAATGGGGAAAAAATCTTTCTGTTAAACAAAAAGGATTACTGAAAGAATATATCCACAATATATCTAACACAACAAAGCTAAAAGATTATTTGGTGAACGAAATCACTAAATCAACTAAAATTCTTGATGGTCTTGCAAAAAAGGTAGAAGATAGTGTTGTTAAGATCAAACTTCAAGAAGTAAGTTCTCAAATGAGAGCTATGAAAATTGATAACAACATCAAAGACAAATATGTAATCTCTTTGATGAGAACTTACGATCTAATTCAGGAGGTGAAAAATGTCATTAAGTAGTAAACTCGATAAACTATTCGAAGACAGCTTTAATGATGACATCGAAGAAGCAAACGTAACTGGGGGCGGTGAATCATACAACACAAAGTATGCATTCAAAGCAGGAGAAGAAGCAGACGATGAGGATGTAGAAGTACTTGGGTACAAAAAGGTTAAAGAATCTACATTCAAAACAATGAGCAAAGAAATGTATTTGACTGAGGCTAATTATCCTGACTACAAAAAGGATGAATCTTTATCTCAAAGACAAAAAGTAAACAAAAGCATAAAAGAGGTGAATGGTAAGTTGTTCAGAATAGAACGTATCATAGACCAAAATGTAAAACTAAAAACTGAATCTGGTATAGATGAATCTAAGTATTGGGAAAGTACTAAACGTAACCTTCTTAAAATAGAAGGCAAGATGAAACGACTAGCAGAAAAACTGAGAAACTTCTAATGTCGAAAACACTACTGATAGATTATACAGAATTCAAAGTATCTCCTCAAATGATTACTGAGTCCGAACAAAGAAATGACGGAAGAGTGATTGTGTCTGGTGTACTACAAAGAGCCAATGCAAAAAATCAAAACGGAAGAGTTTATCCTAAAGATATTCTTGCAAGAGAGGTAGCAGAGTATTCAAGAATAAATGTAGCGGAAAACAGAGCTTTAGGTGAATTAGATCATCCAGAATCTTCTGTTGTGAACCTTCAAAATGTTTCACATAATGTTAGAAAGGTGTGGTGGAAAGGTGATGATGTAATGGGAGAAGTTGAAGTACTTGGAACACCATCAGGTAATATATTAAAAGAACTATTGAGAGCAGGAATAAAACTTGGTATATCATCAAGAGGTTTAGGTTCTGTAAAAGAGTTACAAGAAGCTGGTACAGTAGCAGTGCAAGATGATTTTGAATTGGTATGTTGGGACTTTGTTTCAAATCCATCAACTCATGGAGCATTCATGCGTCCAGATCAAGTAAATGAATCGGTTGTGAAAAAATTTAACAAATATGATAAAGTAACAAACATAATAAACCAAATGCTGTGTGACATAACATGCAAATGCAGCTTACCAAAGAGAACAAAGTAATGAAAAAAAGATTCGATATAAGAAAGTGGAAAAGTTTAAACGAGTCGTCAGAAGCTCCAAGAAGAATGACAGAAGAAGAAAGAAATATTACTTTGGAAGCTGTTGCTAATTTCAACGAATATACTCAACACATATACAAAACAAACGAAATAAAAAACATGGTAGAGAACATCAGAACTTTAGCTGAAAACGCAAGTCGTATGGCTATTGAAGAAACTGCAGACTGGTTCGATGTTGTATCTGTAAAGAGAGACACTAAATCAATAGGTGAGTCAGTTAAAATATTTGAATCGACT
>Ga0222716_10003238_pt1 | contig 13026 bp, 13 predicted proteins | sample C33_13DmetaG_FD_165044 | JGI IMG/M metagenome (GOLD analysis project Ga0222716, IMG submission 165044) | Estuarine water microbial communities from San Francisco Bay, California, United States - C33_13D | ecosystem: Environmental > Aquatic > Marine > Unclassified | place: USA: California... | reverse complement strand
TGTTCTTGGATTATATAATCTAGATCTTGCAACGGAAACGCCTTCGGGAGGCGGGGTATTTACAGACTCAAGAGAACTATCCAAAGAAAAGTATAACTGGTATCATAAACCATTCAGAGATTTCATCAGAACTGGAGTCAATGGAGAAGAGGGATCATTCCTAGACTCAATTTTAATCGAAGAGCATGTGGTTTTGAACTATAGAATAGATGGTGCTGAGCCATTCACGATCCCACGAACCACCGAAACCATGCAGGCCATGCGTGGTAAAGTTCTTCAGACAAATCAACCAGCGGATAGCATCACTAGTCTGATGCTGAACGACCCAAGATTTGGATTTGAAAATGCTCCACCCCCAGATCACCGAAAGATAACTTTTGTTAATCTGGATGGAATGACAGAACTACGAGAGTTCGCAGTGCAGGGTGACAACTGGACTACGCTTCAAACAGATTTTGAAGCGGCAGATTTACCACTTCTTAGAATTTTGGATCTAAGAGGAAGTAATCTATCAGGACTTGGTTTCGGTAATGCTCCTGCCATAGAAGAACTCAATTTGAATTCAAATAATATCACAGGATCTTATGACCTTTCTTCTCTCACATACTTAACATCATTAGATTTGTCGTACAATGATGTAAGTAATATTGATTTTGGCACCGAAGACAAAATCTATCTTACAAATCTGAGGGTTGGATATAATAGTAATCTATCTTCTATTCAGGGTTCTTTCCCTCAGATCATTGACTTCAATGCAAACAGATGTAACATAAGTGATATTGATCTATCAACCAAACCATATCTGTCATTTGTCGAACTCATAGGAAATCCATTAAACAGTGTAAAGATTTCAGGAACTCCTTCGATAAGTTATCTCGGATTAAGTAACACTTTCACTGAAGCCACTTCACTTACAGACTGTGTTCTACCTACACTCGTAAACCGAACACTTACAACAAGTGATTTACCAGATAGTATTAGGGGCGGAAGTAATCCAGAAGACGGAGCCATAATTCCTGAACCAACTTACATCACTAAATTAAACTTCAGAAAGAACACTATCAGCGGTTTAAACTATGACGCTTTCGCTCGTAACTTAGCAGAAACAGTAGCAATCACAGTTGTCTCCAAGTTCACTCAAACCAATTTCACAACCGTTGGTGATCTTGGAACGAGAGCAAGTGCATCGGCAATATACTGCAAGGAAATCGATTTCAGTCAAGTCACAGAAAGTGCAACAGATGATTCGAGTAGTGTTCTAGAATTGCTCAAGTATCTTTTCCAGAATGCAACAGCAGCAGATCTACAAGGAATTGATATTTCTGGTGGAGAAACTTTAAGAATAATCTTGACGGGTATAAATACTAGTGTAAGATGGGAAAGTGATTTAGGACAAGCGTTACAAAATGCTATCCCACAGGATATTTACAATAACCTAGCCCTTATAATTTGATGGAGTTTACATGTCAGAATCAGATATCCAACGACGGCTTGATGCGGAAAAGAAGAAGAACAAAAAAAAAGAAGATGTAAATTTTGCTCCTGCAAAGGAAATAAAAAAGAAAACCCTAAAAGATAGAATTGGTATGGTAGGTTCTTTTGCTGCCGCAATGGCATCAAGAGGTCTAGCGAACAATAAAATCGATAGGAAAACTAAGCAACTTCGTGTTCTTTCGTGTCAGGGAAGTGGAGAACTACCACCCTGTGAGTACCTACGAGAAAGTAAAGTAAATTCAGAACGATCTTATTGTGGTGGTTGTGGTTGTGGAGATAGGAAGCAAACTTGGTTAGTTGCCGAAAATGATGAGTATGGTAAACTAGACTATCCTAAAGTTTCTTGTCCTTTAAACATGCCTGGATTCAGTAACTACGAACCATCCTCTTCTGATGAGGCAAATAATCCTATCACTAGACGTTACTATATTGAACAGATGGATATGAAAGATGTAGAAGCGGTTCAGGTTACAATTAACCAAGCACCACCACCCAACGTCAAGTAATAAAAACAATCGAAATCCATAGCGCCTCCTATGTTCTTATACATACTTAAGAACATAGGAGGTTCTCATATGGGTAGTCTTGCATCAAGAGAGCAAATTATCGATTACGCCATGCGTAAATTGGGCGCACCTGTTGTTGAAATTAATGTAGATTACCAGCAGGCAGAAGATCGTTTAGACGAAGCATTAGAATTCTTCACAGAACGACACTTCGATGGTGTTGAGCGTTGTTATTTCAAGCATCAGATAACTTCAACAGATGTTTCAAATCGGTATATCTCAACATCAAACCTACCACCCGTCGATGGAGTTACGGGTAGCGGACCTGATGGTTCAGACATTGTGTCTGTAGTTAGAATTTTCCGCATGGAATCTTCTACCTCAAATATGTTTGATGTTCGATATCAGTGGGCATTGAATGATGTCTTTGGTATCAACACAGGAAATGCTTTCGGTGGAGGATCTGAACCCCTCGCTTCGTATGATATCTTCAGAAGATACCACAGTCTGATCAATGACTTCTTTAACCCAGACAAAGCCCTACGTTTCAGTAAGGTTACGAACAAGTTACACATCGACATGGATTGGGAGAACGATGCAACTGTCGGTGACTACATCATCGTTGAGGCATACGCTGCTCTAAATCCAAATATATACACTGAAATATTCAATGATAGAATGCTCAAGAAATACTTTACTGCCCTACTCAAGAAACAGTGGGGAATGAACATGCTCAAGTACGATGGAATTCAATTACCTGGCGGAGTAAGTCTAAAGGGTGGAGAGATTTACCAACAAGCAGAGCAAGAGGTGGAAAGACTAGAAGAAGAAATTCGACTACAATACGAACTTCCCATCGATTTTATGACGGGATAATAAATGGCAACAAATCCATACTTCAACTTTAAAAGTTCTGCTCCAGAACAAAACCTAATGGAAGATCTAACCATCGAAGCAATCAAAACGATGGGCATGGATGTTTTGTATCTTCCTAGAGAGTACGTCAAGAAGGATCTTCTCTTCGGAGAGGATGTTCTTAGTCAATTCACAAAGACATATGAAATTGAAATGTACCTCCAGAGTGTTGATGGTTTTCAGGGCGAGGGTGATATTCTTGCCAAGTATGGACTGGAGATCAAAGACAAGGTTGAGATGGTTGTTTCTAAACGAAGGTTCGTGGATGAAATTAGCAATCTAGAAACTAATGTCGATAGACCAAGAGAAGGAGATCTTATCTTCTTCCCCTTCGGTAATTATCTTTTTGAGATTAACTTCGTAGAGCATGAGAATCCATTCTATCAGTTGGGTAAGAATCAAACCTACTTAATTCAAGCCGAACTCTTCACTTACTCATTAGAGAAATTCCAGACTGGTGTTTGTGGTCCAGATCAACTACACAACACGAAGGAATACGCAACAGAGTTCACAGTAGGAACAGCGGTCAACTCTGGACCTGGCTACTACTTAGGTGAAACAATATTCCAAGCCGCTGGACTAACGGGTGCGACACTAGGACAGGCAACTGCTTCTGCAACCGTAGTTGGTTGGTCACTGGCAACAAGTAAACTAACAGTATCGAGTACGAGCGGTTCGTTTATAACTGATGGTTCAGAAACAGTTAGAGGTAATAACTCCGAGACAGAATACTATCTAACAGACTCAGATACTACTAACCTTGTAGTTCCAGAGAATGTTGTTAGTAATGTTCCCGATGGAGATGCTAATACCTTTGGCGTTGAAAAACAAAGCATCCTAGACTTCTCCGAAACCGATCCATTCTCGGAGGGTAATTATTAATGTTTAGTACATACTATAATGCAGCAATAAGAAAGTTAGTTGTTGGTTTTGGATCTTTATTTGATAACATAGTAATTCAAAGAACTAACAGAGCCGGCGATCAGATCGATCGTATTAGAGTTCCCCTCGCATATGGTCCGTCTGAAAAATTCTTGATGCGTCTAGATCAGCCAAGCAGTATTAACGAAGAGCAAACTAGCGTACAGATCACTCTACCTAGAATGTCATTTGAAATCACGGCGATATCATATGATTCTGGTAGAGTAAAAAATAGACTCAATCAAACTTGGGCCACTCCATCCTCTGATGGAACCACGACATTTTCCTATTCAGAAGTGCCATACAATGTCACATTCTCTCTTTATGCTATGGTAAGAAACATGGATGACGGGTTCCAAATAATGGAGCAAGTTCTACCATTGTTCTCTCCTGACTTCAATATCAGAATAAATTTCACCGATCTATTCAAGAAGGTAGACGTTCCAATCATTCTAAATGATGTAACACTGGCAGAAGACTACGATGGTGATTTTGAAACAAGAAGAAATATTCTTCTAACCTTTGACTTTACTGCTAAGACATATGTGTATGGTCCAGAGAAATCTTCCAAACTCATTGGAGATGCAAACATTCGCACTTGGGATTACTTACAAGGTAAATCAGGAGCATATGAATTCATAGAGACTGGTGTTTGTGGTGGAATATCTGGTATTACCGCAGGACAAACATACGACACATACCAACACATATATGAGGTTGGAGTTCATGGACAAACTGGAGCGATAGATACTTACGGGAACTACATTGGTCCCACTTATGGATAGGAATTATTATGGATCCCAACAAAAATCTAGCAAAGGCGTTAGGCGTGGATTTTGAAGAAAAAGAAAAGAAAGACATAGTAAAGAAAAAACCAACTGAGATCACAGTCGATCATAAAGATATTCAAGATCCCGATCTCAAGAAGGACTATCTTGCTACACGAAAGAACCTAATGGATCTTATCGACAACGGTAAAGACGCCATTCAGGGAATTATGAACGTAGCAGAAGAGGGTGAGCATCCCCGAGCCTACGAAGTTGTTGCTCAACTCATAAAGACTGTTGCCGATGTAAACAAAGATCTCATTGACATTCACAAGAAGGTCAAGGATGTCGAAGTCACCAAAGTTGAAAATAATGAAACAACTAACAACTCAATCTTTATTGGATCAACATCAGAGTTACAAAACCTGATTAATGCCAATAGAAGTACCAAGAAGGTTGTTAATGAAATAGTGGACGAACCAAAGGATGACGGATAAAAAAAGTGGTTATCTAGGAAACCCTAACTTGAAAGAGTCGGGGCGTGAGCAGAACTTTACCAAAGAACAAATTAAAGAGTACATGAAGTGCGCCCAAGATCCGAACTACTTTATCAAAGAGTATGTTAAGGTTGTCTCTCTGGATGAGGGTTTGATTCCATTTGAACTCTATGATTATCAAGAGGATATTGTGGAGAAGGTTCATAACAATCGTTTTGTTATTGCCAAACTACCACGACAGAGCGGTAAATCGACCACGATCGTATCTTACATTCTCCACTACATTTTATTCAACCAGTCAATGACTGTTGGCATCCTCGCTAACAAGCAGGCTACCTCCCGCGAGATTCTATCTCGTCTTAAACTTGCATACGAGTATCTACCCCTATGGCTACAACAAGGAATTGTGGAATGGAACAAGGGATCTATCATTCTAGAGAATGGATCTAAGGTTCTTGCTTCTGCAACATCATCATCTGCCATTCGTGGTGGTTCGTTTAACATGATCTTCCTTGACGAATTTGCTCACGTTCCAAACAATATTGCCGAAGAGTTCTTCAGTTCTGTATATCCTACCGTGACATCTGGACAGAACACAAAGGTGCTTATGGTATCAACTCCAAACGGATTGAACATGTTCTACCATTATTGGAAGCACGCCATTAAAGAAGTAGGTGAGTCTGGCAAGAATGAATATATTCCGATTGAGGTCCATTGGTCTCAGGTTCCTAAGTATCCAGGCGGTCCTCTCCGCGATGAGGCATGGATGAATGAAACCATTGCCAACACCAGCGAGCAGCAGTTCCAGTCAGAGTTTGAGTGTGACTTCATCGGCTCCAGTAACACATTGATATCCTCACACAAGATTCACTCCCTTGCTTGGGTGAAGCCTAAGATTAAGAACGCAGATGGACTTTGTGTTTATGATGATCCTATAGAGGGACATACCTATGTCGTCACTGTAGACACCTCCAGAGGTCAGGGAAAGGACTACAGTGCGTTCTGTGTGATTGATATAACAAATCCCCCATATAAAGTTGTAGCACGCTTTAGAAACAACATTATTTCACCAATGGTTTACCCAACCGTCGTTAAGAGACTAGCAGAGCAGTATAACAATGCATTCTGCCTTATCGAGATCAACGACATTGGTGGTCAGGTAGCAGACGTTTTGTATTCAGATCTTGAGTATGAAAATGTGTTGATGTGTTCTCACCAAGGTAGAAAGGGACAGACCATTAGTGGTGGCTTTGGTAAAGGAAATGTTCAGTTTGGTGTTCGCACATCACAGGTGGTCAAGAAACTAGGCTGTTCTGTGTTGAAAAGTCTCATAGAAGAAGATAAACTACTAGTAGAAGATCAAGAAATCGTAGGAGAACTCACCACGTTCGTGGCAAAGAAGCAGTCATATGAGGCAGATGATGGACACCACGATGACTTGGTAATGTGTCTAGTATTATTTGGATGGCTGACACGACAGGAGTATTTTAAAAACCTCACAGACGTTGACGTTAGAACAGATATATACAAAGAAGACATAGAACAATTAGAAGAAGATATGTCTCCTTTTGGATTTATTGATAACGGCGCTGAGGAAAATAGTATGTGGGATGGAAAAGATAGGTGGTTTTCTGACAAAGATGACACCAAAGGATCCTTCTTCTAAATACCCAAAAGTATAAATAAAGAGAATACGCAGCGTATCTAAGGAGAATAGAAAATGGCATTTACTTTAAGTCCCAGTGTGAGCGTTACTGAGAGAGATTTCTCGGGTATCGTTTCACTTGTCGCTACAACACCCGCTGCCTTTGTCGGTCGTTTCGACAAGGGACCAGTAAACGAACGAATTCTAATTAGTAGTGTTAAGGAACTACAAGAAACTTTTGGTACACCAAGCGTTGATCGCTACGGTTCTGACTGGTGGACTTGTTATAACTTCCTACAGTACGGAAACAATCTAACCGTCGTTCGGGCACAAGGAGCAGGTGCTACCTCCGCCACCATTGGTATCTCAGGTGAGTATTCCTCTGGCGTTGTTCTTGGTCCCGCTGAATCATTCTTCACCATGCAAACTAAAGATGTTGGCGCACATGTAAATGGCGCTCTTGAACTACAACTTGTCACTGCTGGTATGGGTTATACCGCAGGAACTGCTACTGACGCCTTCACATATAAGCCAAACACCTCCTCTCATGCTGCTAGATTCGGTGCGACAGGCGACGAACTCGCCATTGCAATCATCGATCGTAGAGGTGTCTTTGGACCCAGTGGTAGTGTTCTAGAACTATACGAAGGTCTAAGTCAGATCATCAACGCAGTTGACGATCTCGGTAGTCCTCTTTATTACAAGTATGTTATCGCAGAATCTGATTTTGTAAAAATTGATCCAAATCTTGGACAGTTCCAGAGCATCATGGGATCTTCTGCTGGTCGTGGTGGAACTTTCTCTGACTTGTTTGGTGCTAACAATGTTGAGGACGGATTAGACGTAACTGTTTCTTCTGCCGACCTCGATGCAAACGGTATCATTAATGTTAGTAAAGCAAACTTCACAAAGATTCCACTAGATGCTTATAACAACGCAGGTAATTCTGGTGAAAATGCACCTCTATCTTACACCTTCACAGGTGGAGCATATGGAACCTCAGTAACAAATGCAGAAAAGCAAACCACTTGGACAACCTACTTTACAGATACCGATGAGGTTGATGTTAGTATTGTTATCGCTGGAGATGCAAACAATGCACTCAATCAACACCTAGTTGATCTAGCAACCACTAGAAAAGACTGTATCGCTTTGATCTCACAGCCAGTTGCAGACGCCGCTGGTAATGCAGGTATTGAATCAGCAGAGGCACTTGTAAACACTGCAACACTAGACAAGTGTACCTTCAGCACTGTCAAGGACTACAGAACAAACGATCTCAACAGAGATAGTTCATACGCTGCCATGGATGGAAACTGGAAGTATATCAGCGACTCCTATAACGGAGTTTCTCGTTGGGTTCCCCTGAACGGTGACGTTGCAGGACTCCTTGCTAGAACTGAGACTGATTTTGCTCCTTGGTTCTCACCAGCAGGTTACAGTAGAGGTAACATCCAGAACGTAATCAAACTCGCGTTTGCTCCAAGCAAGGCACAGAGAGATTCGCTATACAGCATTGGTATCAACAACATCTTTGCTTTCCCTGGCTCTGGAACAGTTCTCTGGGGAGACAAGACACTTCAGACCAAGCCAAGTGCGTTCGACAGAATTCAGGTTCGCAGACTATTCAACGTTCTTGAGAAGTCCTTCGCAACTTCAGCGAACTTCGTTCTCTTCGAGCAGAACGATGCCTTCACTCGACAGAACTTCGTAAGTCAAGTCGAGCCAGTTCTTCGTGATGTTCAGAACAGAAGAGGACTTGAGAACTACAGAATTGTCTGTGACGAGTCCAACAACACTGCTGCAACCGTTGCTGCTGGTGAATTCATCGCCGACATTTACCTACAGCCAACCAAGAGTGTTCAGTTCGTCAAACTTAACTTCGTAGCAAATAATTCTGGATCATTCTTCACCGAGGGTTGATACATATAGTATAACAAAGGAGAGATAGATGTCACTATCACAATTCAAAGGTAAATTTGGTTCTGGAATTAGACCAAACCTTTACAATGTAACAGGTAACTTCGGTGGTGCTGCCGCAGCAATGACCGATGGTGAAGAATTCTTAATTAAGGCAGCAGCAGTTCCCGCGTCCTCTCTTGGAACGATCACTATTCCATTCAGAGGAAGAGAGATCAAGAGAGCAGGAGATAGAACTTTCGGAGACTGGACTATCAGTGTTCTCTGTGATCAGACCATGACCATTCACCAGAAGTTTGTTGACTGGTCCGCAGCGTTTATTGCTCTAGAGAATGACCTTAGAGCAGGTGATGCAGTTCCCTACGGCGAATGGACTGTTCAGCCACAAGATAACGCTGGAACTCCACAGAACAAGTTTACTCTCGTCGGTTGCTGGCCAATCGAAGTTGGAACTCTTGATCTTGGATATGACACCACTGACACAGTTGCAGAATTCAGCGTGACGATCGGTTATGAATACTGGACCCCACTTAGCGGTGAGGGTGCCCCACTCACTTGATTTATATTTTTTATGGAGAAAAGTAAATGCCAATTGATCTATTTGGTTTTACCATTGGTCGAAATGGAAAAATGACCCCTAAACCAACAAGTGGCGCTGACTCAAAAGCAGCGTCATTTGTTGGTCCTGATGATTATGATGGAACCTTTACCGTCGAAGGCGGTGGAGTATTTGGACAGTATGTTGACTTCAATGGTGGACTAAAATCAGAAAATGATCTGATTGGTCGATACAGAAGTATGGCACTTTATCCCGAAGTCGATCTCGCTATCGATGATATCACTACAGAGGCTATTGTTCATGGTCAAGACAGAACAATAGTCTCTATTAATTTAGATAAAGTTAATATGCCAGTTTCTATTAAAAATAAAATGAAAGATGAATTTGAAGGAATATTAAAACTCCTCAAGTTTAATCAGAAGTCCTATGAAATTTTTAGAAGATGGTATATCGATAGTAAAATATACTACCATGTCATTACAGATAACAATGCAAAGAACAAAGGTATTATAGAACTACGAGCAATTGATCCTATTAAGATTAAGAAAATCAGAAATGTACAGAAGAAGCAACAGAATGTAAATGGTACTCAGGTTGCCATGGTCAATAAAGTAGAAGAGTTTTATCTCTACACAAATCTTGATAAGCAGTCTTCTTTCCAGACAGCACAATCAGGTCTGAAGATCGCTCCTGATTCTATCTGTTACGTTCACTCTGGTATTATCGATTCAGGAACAAAGCGAGTCGTTGGATATCTTCAAAAGGCTATTCGTCCTTTAAACATGCTTCGTCAGACTGAAGACGCTACTGTAATCTATAGAATCTCCCGTGCGCCTGAGCGTCGTATCTTCTATATTGATGTGGGTAACTTACCTAAGCAGAAAGCAGAACAGTATCTTAAGGACATTATGAATCGTTACCAGAACAAGTTGGTCTATGATGCCAGCACTGGTGAGATCAAAGATGATCGCAAGCACATGAATATGCTTGAAGATTATTGGTTACCACGACGAGAAGGTGGTAGAGGAACTGAGATCAGCACCCTTGATGGTGGACAGAACCTCGGTGAGATGGAAGACGTTGATTACTTCCTCAAGAAAGTATATCGCGCCCTTCACGTTCCTACCTCTCGAATGGATGCCGAAAACGGATTCAATATGGGGCGATCTTCTGAGATCAGTAGAGATGAATTGAACTTCTTTAAGTTTATTGATCGTTTGCGTATGCGTTTTTCGGAACTCTTCATTCAACTACTTAGAACGCAGTGTATTCTTAAAGGTATTATGACATTGGATGAATGGAATAATATCGTACAGGATATTCATTTTGATTTCCAGAAGGATTCCTACTTCACAGAACTCAAAGAAGCAGAGATTATGCGTGATCGTTTAGAAATGCTCCAAAGCGTAGAGCCATATCTTGGAAGATTCTACTCAGACGACTGGGTAAGGAAGAATATTTTAAAGCAAAGCGAAAAGGAGATTGAAGAAATCGCCAAACAAATAGCGACCCAACCATCTCCCCCTACAGAGGATGAAGTATGAAACCAGCAGAAGAACTATTGAGAAGCATGTTAGATGACAACATGGAAAAGTTTCAACAAACATTTGGTGATACTTTCAAGTTAAAGGTACAAGATGTCACAGGACAAATAACTCCAGATGTCGTGGCAAATCTAGTCACCAAGCAAGAACCCGAGATCGAAGAAGTTGATGATACCGAAAGTGAGGATACAGATGAAGCCATCTAATATTATAAATAATTTACTAGATAAAAATTACGTCGAAGCAGAGCAAAACATTAAAGATATTCTATATGCCAAAATGGCAAATGGTATTAAGAGTCAATACCCTAGTCATGATGTAGAGGAAATCGAAGAACCACAAGAAGAGGAATAGCACATGCTACTTATCACCGAAACTACAACTGATGATGTCCGTATTATTACGGAAGCAACAGAGGACGGCAAGAAGAACTACTTCATTGAAGGTGTCTTCATGCAAGCCAACAAGCCCAATCGCAACAACCGCATCTACGAAAGGAACATTCTTTTCGGAGAAGCAAAGCGTTATATCAAGACTTATGTTGACGAGAACAGAGCGTTCGGTGAACTCAACCACCCACAGGGTCCAACCGTGAACCTAGATCGTGTATCACACATCATCAAGGAACTCAGAGAAGACAACGATAACCTTGTAGGTAAAGCAAAGATTATGGATACTCCTATGGGTAAGATCGTAAAGAACCTCATGGACGAGGGTGCCAAACTTGGCGTATCCTCTAGAGGTATGGGATCACTCAAGGAAAGAAACGGAATCAATGAAGTCCAGAAGGACTTCATGCTTTCAGCAGTAGATATTGTGGCAGATCCTTCTGCTCCTGATGCCTTTGTCAACGGTATCATGGAAGGTAAGGAATGGATCTGGGATAACGGTCTTCTCAAGGAAAGAGATATTCAGTCTTTCCAAGAGGATATCGAGGATGCGTACACCACAAAAAGAAACAGAGAAAACAAACTGATGGAAGTATACGCTTCCTTCATGTCAAAACTTGGAAAAGTATAAATAATGGCGCTAGCAAAGAATAAAAGGAGTCCCTTCACATGAGCCAGAATCCCGTAGACACAGCAAGAACCATTCTTGAGAAGATCGATCAGATCGACGAAGAGAAGCCCGTTCTTGACTCAGAAACTTACAATAAGGACGCCACCGGAAAGGGTGATGAGGTTCACACCGATGAGGGTCCAAACAACGCAAAGAAGAACAAGAAAACTATCGACGCCAAGCCCTCTGCGGCTAAGCCCGAGAAGAAGATCCCTGAAGTCGTTCCTCCTGGCGGAAGCCAAGCAGGTGGTGGCACTAACGAGGATCTAAGCGTTCTCTTTGATGGTGAAGATCTTACCGAAGATTTCAAGGTAAAGGCAATCACCATCTTCGAGGCTGCTATCAACGAGAAGGTTGCCGCTCAGGTTACTGAACTCGAAGAGGCATACAACGTTGCTCTCGCCGAAGAGGTCGCTGAGGTTACTGAGGAACTCACCAACAAGATTGATGAGTACCTTGATTACGCAGTTCAGACTTGGCTTCAGGAGAACGAACTCTCTGTTGAGCAGGGTATTCGTACCGAAGTCAGTGAGTCCTTTATGAACGGACTCCATCAGTTATTCCACGATCACTATATTGCAGTTCCTGAAAGCAAGGTTGACCTTGTTGATGAACTCGCAGAAGAGAACGAGGAACTCGTCACTAGACTCAACGACGAAATCCAGACAACTATGGATCTCGCCGAAGAACTACTCGGGTTCCAACGTGCGATCGTGTTCAACGATATGTGCGAGGGACTTGTTGACACTGAAGTCGAGAAGTTTAAGACCCTCTCTGAAGGTATCGAACACGCAGACATCGAGGAGTATGCTGAAAAACTTCACATTGTCAAAGAATCATACTTCAATGGCGTTGAAGGCGAAGAAATCGCTGACGACAACAACGAAGGAACACCTATCGTAACCGAGAGCAACTCGATTATGGAAGGTTACGCAAACGCAATCGCTAGATCCCGCTGAATCAAATAAACTCACAAAGGAGAAGTCAAAATGGATTTCGATAACATCACACCAATGGATTCACTTGAAGAAAAGTGGACTCCCATTCTAGAACATAAGGATCTTGAGCCTATTCAAGACTCCTATAAGAGAAAGGTCACCGCTGTCCTTCTCGAAAACGAAGAGAAGGCTCTTCGTGAGCAGAACCTAACCGAAACCCCCATGAACGCTCTTGGTGGTAACCTCGGTGGTGGTGCTGTT
>Ga0222716_10003234_pt1 | contig 13030 bp, 19 predicted proteins | sample C33_13DmetaG_FD_165044 | JGI IMG/M metagenome (GOLD analysis project Ga0222716, IMG submission 165044) | Estuarine water microbial communities from San Francisco Bay, California, United States - C33_13D | ecosystem: Environmental > Aquatic > Marine > Unclassified | place: USA: California... | reverse complement strand
CCTTGAATTTTGAGCAACATCTCTTTTGATGTTCTCTCTAATGAAGTCATCTCTGATTGAGACAGTTTCATTGATTGCCCTATTTCTTTGCATAGAGTTGCTTTGGTTTTTTCCGCTTTTTTCGCAGTTTTTGAGTTTTCCATAATGACCTCCTAAAGTCGTATTATTGGTTTTTGCATTATTGCTTTTCATGTATGTATTATACCAACATTTGAGAAATTGTATATAGTTATTTTGAAATTAGAGCAAGTTTCTTTAAAAATGACGGCATATCAGATAGTTAGCGTTGGTCTTTTTTTGGCGTTTTTGGTCATTTTTTCGTGTTTTTTGTCTCCAAAAAAGCACGAGATTTTTTGGCGTCCTCTGAAACCCTTGCTACGAGAGGGCTGTAGAGCAGGGTGTTTTAATGAGTCTATGCATGTTTGCGTGATAGTAGACCCTATCGCTGAAACCCGCTCTGTGAGCGGGTTTGCGAAAACCCCCGGGACCCAAGGGCATACCTGGTCGGCGCAAATTTAAGTCCCTGATATGCGGTTGTTTTTAAAGAAAGTCTGTAAACCCTATTGACATCTGCGTTTAAAGGCGTATAATGTAGGGTATAAAGTCAAAAAAAGGAGTATTTTATGAAAAAAGCGTTTAAATTAGAAGTGTACACATGGTGTGCAAAAACCAAAACATATGTTTTGGAAGAAACAACGCCAAGCGTTGTTGTTGGAATGTTGAAAGCCAAAAGATTGGCTCTCAAAGGGTTGGAGGTGTCAGCATGAGTAATCTAGCAATACACGACCTCTATCAAAGAAAAATTGATGAGGCATCTGAAATGTCAATCAGAGAATTAATCTCAGCATTGCAAGGTTCGATATCATCTCCTAATGTGTTAAGTCGTGATAGCATGATTGACATAGTAGCAATGAAATTAGCTAACGCAGAATTAAGAGACGGAGAATAATTATGTGGATTAATATTAGTAAGTATTTATTTCGTGCTTATATCGTGTGGTCAGTATGTGCTGACCTTGTCTTGATAGCAGGCATTATGGCGTTAATCTTTGGTGATATAAAGGTGTCGTTTTGAATTGGCTTGGTTGGTATATCATTCAAGCCGTATTCATAGTGTGGGTTGTAGCGTTCTATTATTTTGTAGTAACAATGCCCTGAAACCCTTGCTATGAGAGGGTTTCAGGGTGGGGCCCCTGGGGTCCTCCAAGGGGGGCGCCGTAAGTCACTGATATGCGGTGATAATCGTAAATAGTTGCTCTTTTTTGCATTTAGGGGTTGACAGTAGGGCTAAAAAATGCGATAATACACAGTATAAATAGGAGATTATATGAAAAATATTAGATTACAAATGAAAGTTAACAAAGCAAAAGCTATCGCTAATTTGCCTTTTGAGTACGACCCAAAAGATACAACGCTTGGCAATGCTTCAATGACAGTTGAGCAAGGCATGGCAAGAGCAAGTCGATTGGCTCTTAAAGGTGTCGAGGCTAACAGTCTTAACCTTTACAGATTAAGAGGTGGCAAGTAATGTATAGAAGTAAAAGAAACAGTTGGCTTAACAGAGCCAAGCGTGAGTGGAGAAAGAACAGCGATATATATTTAACGCAGTTCTTTTTAATATTCTTTGTAGGTGCATGGGCATTTGCTGTAGTAGTTATAGGAGTTAAGTAATGGGTAAAGAATTTGTAGGTGGTTTAATGGTGGCAACATGTTTCTATATGATAGTTGCCATAATAATTTTAATTGTAATAGGAGAAGTATAATGTATATAGATGTTAAATATAATTTTCGTCCCAATCCTAAATGTAGGGATGAAGTTGTGCGGTATGTCGAAACGATGTATTCGTTTCGTGAAGTCAAGTCCAAGTGTGGACAGACGGATGTGGATGGTGGGCGTGTCCTTTGTGATGCGTGTTGTGAAATGGCTGATAATATGGAGAGAGCAAATGAGCTATAGTATATATGACATTGATGTGTTCGTGTCTGAGAAGAACACATATTTTGGTAAGAATCAAACAAAGTATTCTTTTCCAAATGGATACGGAGCTTCCGTCATTAATGGCGAGGGTATTCGAGGGTTTGAAGTGGCAGTGCTTGAAGCTGATGGTAGCTTGTGCTACGACACAGAGATAACCTCTGATGTGATTGCAGGGCTTGAGATGACTGGAGTATACGAAGTGCTTCAGAACATCAGCAAGCTGTAAGCACAGCGCACGAGAGAGCGGCAGGGGGGCGGTTAGTAGACCTTATCTCCCTCTCGCGCTCACGCACCCCCTCATGTACAACTTTGGGAATTTTTGAAAAAGGATAAAAGACGCACACAGAACATCGTGACGATGCACTCGAAAATACTTCTTGACATTCATGGTTAATTTTGTTATAATACACGCATATGTAGGAAATCTTCCTACGCTTTCAATAAACTGTTGTTAACAACAATATGTAATAAGGAGTAAGATATGGTTTTTAGAAATCTATTCCTTGGGTTATCTGCTATCGTTTTTCTAGCGATTCCAGCTTTTGCCCAAGAAACGACCTCGGCAATCAGAGGAACTGTACTAAGTTCAACTGGTAATGCCATCTCAGGAGCTTCAGTCTCCGTAATCCATGAGCCCTCTGGCTCAGCATCGTCCCAAGTAACAAATAGTGAAGGTATCTTTCTAGCACGTAATTTACGTGTTGGTGGTCCTTATACTGTGATAGTTACATCTACGGGAGGAAACGCAACTCGCGACAATGTATTCTTAGAACTCGGAGAAACTGACAAACTTAAGTTTGTTTTAGGTTTAACTGTAGACGAAGAAATTGTAGTGACTGCACAAAAGTTAAATACTTCAGGTCTTATCACGGGCCCAAAGAGTACTTTAACTTCCGATCAGATCGGAAGAATTGCATCAGTTAAGAGAGATCTTAAAGATGCAGTCGCAACACAACCATTCGTTAATGTTTATAGCATTAGCTTTAATGGAGATGATACTGAAAGTATTTCTATAGCTGGAGCAAACGCTCGATATAGTTCTTTTAGTGTTGATGGTATTGGCCAATCAGATGACTTCGGTCTCGAATATGGTGGATATCCTGGAGTTCGCTCACCTATATCACTTGACTCTGTAGAGCAAGTAAATGTAAGTGTAGTAGACTTCGACGTAAGAGACTCAGGTTCAACAGCAGGTAATGTTAATGTTGTAACTAAGTCAGGTACTAATGAATTCGCAGGTAGCGTATATGGTTTTCAAATGGGAGACAGTTGGGTCGGAGATCAAATCGAAGACAACTCTGTTACTGTTGGAGAATTTGATGAAGAAACAGTCGGTTATACTTTTGGCGGCCCCGTTATAAAGGACAAACTATTCTTCTTCATAAACTACGATAAGTTCGAGAAAACAGAACCAGGTGTATGGGGAGCAGCAGGCTCAGGTGCACTTAGAGAAGTTTCTGGTGTATCACTAGCACAAGCTAATGAAATCATCGGCTTAGCAAAATCTGTTTACGACTATGATGCAGGTTCTGCTTCTGGCATGAACAATGAGTTACTAGACGAAGATCTTCTTGTAAAACTTGACTGGAATATGAATGATAGCCAACGTATGACATATACACATCAAACATCAGACAACAACGATGTTAGAGAATATGGCGGATCAGAGAATACACTAGCACTTACAAGTGGTAACTATACAAAGACTACTGAATTACAGTCTGACAGTTTCCAAATCTTTAGCGATTGGACTGATAACTTCTCAACTACTATGAGATACGGAATGAGAACTGTTGATACTGCGCAAGCAAGTATTGGTGGCGATGATTTCATGAGAGCAGTAGTAGAACTAGGAGAAGGAGACAGAGGACCACAAGTAATTATGGGACCTGATGTATTCAGACATTATAACTCTCTACAAACAGACACAAGCGAATTTGAATTCGAAATGTCATACCTACTTGGTTCACACGAACTTGTAGCAGGTATACACAAAAACGCAGTTGATGTTGCAAATGGATTTGTTGCATACTCAGACGGTGAACTACTTTTTGCAAGTGCTTCAGACTTTGAGAACAAAACTCCATATAGCATAGACTACAGAAACTCACCTTCTGGTAACCCCGCTGATGGTTCAGCAGCTTTTGAGATAGAGACTACAAGTTTCTATATACAAGACACATGGGACTACAGTGACAGACTTACACTACAATTTGGTGTAAGAATGGAAGAGTATTCTATGGATCAAGCTCCGAAGTATAACGAAGCTTTATTCGCAGCACATGGTATTCGAAATGATACTAGCTTAGACGGCAAAGACATTGTACTACCAAGATTTGGTTTTACTTATGATCAAGGCGATCTAGGAATGATGAAAGATGTTACTATTCGAGGTGGCATGGGTTACTTCACTGGTGGCAGACCAAACGTATGGATGGGTGGAACTTTCTCTAATGATGGAATCGGAATCCAAAATGCAAACGTACCTTTGAGTGCAGCAGCAGGATTTAATGGATTTGACACAACTCCATTTGATTCTTACATCTACCAACCAGGACAGCCAGGATTTAGACCAGCGTATGCTGACATAATGGATCCTGACTTTGAATTACCAAAAGATATGAAGATGTCAATTGGAATGGATTGGGAGCTCGGGGATGGATGGTACTTCAGTGCTGACTATCTAAAAACAGAGACAGATAAAGATTTACACTTCAAACAGTTAAGATTAGGAAATCCTGCATTTGCTGGATCAGTTAATTGCCCAGAGATCGGCAATAGCGTTTCTAATATGCCAATCGGTACAGCTGTAGACGGCAGACAGATTTATGCTGACTACTCTTACTGTGGTAAAGCTATGGAGAAATTCTATGATGGTAGAGGCTATGATATGCTTCTTACTAACACAGACAAAGGTCATTCAGACCTAGTCAGTCTTTCTATGGCTAAAGCCTGGGATAGCTGGGATATCTATGCTTCATACACGTGGCAAGATGTTCAAACAGTTGGTAATCTTTCTTCTTCAAGAAATATCTCAAACTTTAAATATACAACTAAGTATGCAGACTTCAATGAAGATGTACTACACAGATCTATATATTCAAGAGAGCACACATTTAATTTTGTAGCGAACTATACAAAATACTTCTTTGACAATCACCCAACAATCTTTACCTTCGTAGGAGCCGCTGTAAGTGGAGAACCTTTCTCTTATACTTTCGGAAACTACAAGGATGGAGCTTTATGGGGATTAGATAAAGATTCTACTCGTGATGCAACAGCAGCTTTTTATGTACCGAATGGAGACGTAGTTGTCCCTTCATACTTCCAAAGCGATCTTGATTCATATATCGCAGCAGCTGGACTATCTGGCTATGCAGGTGGATTCGCACCGATCAATGGATTCGAAACAGACTGGAATTACAGACTTGATTTTAAACTAACTCAAGAATTCCCTGGATTAGGACTAACAGACAAAGACAAGTTCGTTTTGACATTAGATGTTGAAAACTTACTTAATCTGATCGACAGTGAGTATGGAAGACAAACAAAAGCTTCTGGCTCAGACCGATCAATCGCAGAAGCCGTACCCGTATCCCTCGGTGATGGCAATTTCACTTATGAGTATAAACCAGCTTACAAAATGAGCTTAGGTAAAGTTGATAACGAAGTTACCAATTATTACAGAAGTTTATACCGCATACAACTAGGATTCAAATACATGTTCTAATGTATTCCTAAGAGGGGGCTTCGGTCCCCTCTTTCTTTTTCCCCACATTTTCTTACCCCACACAAAAATATAACTTGACACCGATGTCAGTTTTTGTTATAATTCTCATATGGCAAAGAATCAAATATCCACAAGAATCAGCCCAGAAGGACTGGAAATCGCAAATGCTTACTTAGAACTCGGAAGTATTCCCGCTGTCTGTAGTAGACTACAAATAAATGAAGCTAAGGCGTCAGAGTATTTACAAAAGAGAGAGGTGAAAGCATACGTCGATCAAGTCTATCTAGATACTGGTTATAGAAACCGCTTTAAACTCGCTGAAACATTAGATTTACTTATAGACAAGAAGTTAGATGAAGCAGACGAAAGTGAAGTATACACCAGTAAAGATTTAGCCGATCTTGTAGGGTTAGCACATAAGATTCGCATGGATGAATTAAAGGCTCAAACAGAACTAGAAAAAGCAAAAGCAATGTCTATTAAAACTCAAAACAATGTTCAAATAAATAGTGGAGAAATGCCCTTTGGGCAAGGAAATTATGGAGAGCTTATGAAGAAGCTTCTCAATGATAAAAAATAAGGAAGACAGATGGACAAAGATATTAAAGGTGCATTTATCGGCGTAACCATATTAAGTATACTAGCATTTCTTGCAATAGTATTTATAAATCCGTTACTAGGATGAACAATGTATTTCAACTCATAGCTGAGGTTGGAGCACCCATAGCAGGTGCACTTATTGCAGGTATCTTTATATTTGTAATTATGCAACAAATCATGGGAGGTGTAGTCGGACAGATTGCAACTCTTAAAGGCTTTTGTGAGATGCTTGTTACACGAATCAAAACAATGAATAACGATATGATACGACTTGATACAAGCGTAAGTGCCGCACTGGATCTATCACCAGACTTAGATAGAATAGCAAGAGCAGAAAACTTTGTAGAAGATGGGAGCATAGATGTCAGAAGAGACTAGTGTTTGTTTTACGGAAGAAGAGTGGGACAATTTTGTTACTGAGTACGAACTTGACCTTGAAAGTGAAGTCGGCTCTGTAGGAGATGCACAAGCAGCAATAGATTTCACTTGGCAGATATTATTTCTTACTCCTTGGGAACTTGCATACATTGCACTACCAATGACTGTACTGGCTTTCTACGGATTGACAATTTACAGTGTTTTTAAATATATACAACAGAGATTTAGTTAATGGCACAATTAATAGCAGAGTTCGGATTTCCAATCGTAGCAATGGTTGGACTAGGTTATTTTGTTTACTATGTATGGAGAACGATGATAAATGTTATCGGCCCAGCAATTAAACAAATGCATTTCGCACTTATAAAACTAATCGATCAAATAAGAATGTTAGACAACGATATGATCAGGCTGCAACAAAAAGTAAATACCATACTGCAGATGAAAGAAAATGAGAAAAAGCGTACTAATACTACTAATCGCAAGTAGTCTACAAGCTGACGACAACCATGTACATATCGATCAATCTGGGGCAAACATGCAAATGGAAATTGATCAGATTGCAGGAACAATCAATAAAGTAGACCTTTCAATTGATGGTACTAGTAACTCACTTGACATTGATCAGTGGGGAAGTAATAATGAAGTATCCTGGATTGACTACTGGGGATCAGGAGCAACCTGGGGCGGAGACTTAGACGGAAATAATAACTCACTTCATTTTTATCAATATTGCTCACGAGGCACTAACTGTGCTAAGAGTGATGTTGGATTTCATATTTTAGGAAACGACAACACAGTTCGCTGGGGTCAAGGTGGTATGCTTGATGATATAGACGATACTACTTTTGGACATGACGGTGATGAAGGTGGAGGATCTAAACTAAACCTAGATATTCACGGAAACGATAATAAAGTTGCTGGCGTACAGAGAAATGGAAGTGCAAATGTATGGAGTGGGCACACTGCAACAGTTTACATATATGCAGACGAAAACGAAGTTTGGGTGAACCAAAACACTGACGGAGTAAAAACTTTTAGTATGACTTCACGGACTGATGAGAATAGTGTAAACGTAGAGCAAACAGGGTATGCAGCACATACAGGAACTGTCACTTTAACAGGCACTTCACCAACAACACTAAGTTTAACACAACAAGGAACAACAGCACAATCTTATAGTTTAACACAAAACTGTGTAACTATGGGAGGATGCTCAGTCTCAGTAACACAGCAATGAAGAAAGATTTAACAGACTTACAAATACTCGGGCTAACCTTAGTCGCTATAGCATGCATTACGTTAAGTCATACTGTACTTGCAGATGAAATGGTACAAAAGTTTAAAAGCCCTTCCTTTAATGGCATGGGTATCTCAGCACATTACTTAACTATTGAGAACCAAGAAACAAACAGAAAGGATGAAGCAAAAGAAGCTTTACAAGCTGCTCTTGATGAAGCAGAAAGAGACTTAGAAAATACAACACTTGCTAGGTTTATGAAAAACTTAGAGTCACGAATCTACTCACAACTTAGTAGAGATTTAGTAGACAATCTATTCGCAGATGGAATAGGAACAGAAGCAGCAGGTGTTATTGAATTAGAAGGAAATATGATAGAGTACAGCAGTGATGGAATTACTGTTACACTCAAAGTTACAGATAGTGAAGGCAATGTTACAGAAATCTCAATACCAATCGGCAGTTTCGGCGATTTTAGTCTCAGTACTGACGGCTAGTTGTATGTTGACCCCTGGCAAAGATGTTAGGGAATTTATCAATAACAACAGGCACACTACAGTAGAAAGTGCAGCACAGATTAGAGAACTACATAACGAAGAGCTAATCAATATACGCAGAGTTTCACAGCCTGCGCCTATAATTGCTGTATATGATTTTCCAGACTTAACAGGTCAAAGAAAAAGTAATTCAACTTATGCACTATTTAGTAGCGCAGTAACAATGGATCCTGCAGCTTTACTTATTCGATCTTTTAAACATGCAGGGGATGGAACATTCTTTCGTATAGTTGAAAGAAAAGGTTTAGATCATTTAACAAAAGAAAGACAACTTATTCGTAGTACTCGAAACAGTCTTAATGAAAAAACAGAAGTACTACCTTTATTATTTGCAGGACTTTTAATAGAGGGCGGTGTTATTGGATATGACACTAACTTAAGAACAGGGGGTATCGGAGCAAGATATTTAGGCGTAGGAGCCCAAAAACAATATCGTGAAGATACAGTAACAATTTCACTAAGAGCAGTATCAGTTTCATCTGGTGAGGTTCTAATGGAAATACTAGTGACAAAGACTATTCTCTCGGTCGGTGTGTCACAAGATGTGTTCAGGTTTATAGAGCTTGGAACAGAACTCGTGGAAGTCGAAAATGGAGTGACGAAGAACGAAAGCGTTACTATCGCACTTCAGAAAGCTTTAGAAACAGGAGTTTTAGAATTTATCTACGAAGGGGAGAAAAAGGGGTACTGGGAAACGGTACCGATGGGGAATATAAATGAAATTAGTGGGAGCTAATCTAACACTTGTACTTATGGCAGTTTTTACAGTTTTTGTAACAGCGGATAACCAAGTTTTTATAACACAGAGCGGAACTAATGCTCAAATAGAAATCGATCAGATTGGAGCAGGCAACCTTGTAGGGGGAAATGAAAGTCCAAGTGGAACACCAATTAGTGATCTTAAACTAACAGGTAATCAACAGAATATTGATATTGATCAAGTAGGAGCATCTAATAAATTTAGAGGAGACATTGTTTCTGATACTTTTACAGGTGTTTTTAAATTTACTGGTTCAACGAATGAATTTGATATTCAATTCGATCCAACAGCATCTTATGATTCTGATAATATTACTATGAATTTTACAGGAACTGGTAGTAACAATGATATTACACTGAATGTTGCAAACGCTGACTCCGCAGCTAACTTAGACTACGATGCGATCATAACAGGAGATTATAATACATGGGTCAACAATATTGACTCTGACAACGTTACATTTAACGTAGATGTGAATGGTAGTAATACTACCCTTGACTATGATGCAGACGGCTATGCATCTGGTAGTTCAGGACATACATTTATTTTAGATCAGGATGGTTCATACATAGACTATACAATCGATCAGCAATCAACAAGTGCAGTCGATTACTTAAATCTACAAATGACCACAGCAGGAACAACTAGTTTAGATGCGAGAGTATGTGTTTTTCAGTCTGATGGCGCTTCATCTACAAGCTGCTGATATAGGAAATATAAGCGAATTAAAGGGTGAAGCTTTGGTCAATAGATCTGGCGAAGCCCTTACCGCAGAGCTACAATTAGGAGTAGAATCATATGATGATGTTAGAACTAGTAATAGTAGGGTGGGGCTTACTTTTATTGACGACAGCGTTGTTCGTCTTACTGAGCATTCGAAGCTTATACTTGACGAAGTCATATTTGATCCAGATCCTAGTAAATCTAAAATCGGACTCACCTTTGCATCAGGCACTGCACGTTTTATTACAGGAAAAATAGGTGCAATTAATAAAGAAAATATTAAGATTAATACTCCAACCTCTCAAATTGGTATTCGAGGGACTGACTTTACTGTTACTGTCGATGAGTTGGGTCGTAGCTTGGTTATTCTTTTACCTGACCAGTATGGCGTATCTTCAGGCGAGATCACAGTTGAGACTGCGGCAGGAGTTGTACTCCTCAATAAACCCTACGAAAGCACAACAACATCAGTATGGGAAAACTCCCCAACAAAACCAATAACCCTTGACATTACATTAGACTTAATTGACAATATGCTTATTGTCACACCCCCAGAAGAACAAGAGATAGTAGAAGATACTTCAAATGTAAAGAAAGCAGACTTGCTTGACTTTAATGATTTAGATGTAGACTTACTAGCAGAAGAAACACTAGAAGAAGAAGATTTAGAATTTACAGAATTAGACATTAACTTTCTTGATGTAAACTTTTTTGAAGATTTACTCGAAGTACTCGAAGAAATAGACGGACTAAGAGAAGGTAACGAAAAGAAGAAGAAACAAAAGTTCTCTAAAGTAGAGATCGAAGGAACAATCATAGGACAAGATCCTACAACTCAATTTATTACTATTGTAGACGGTAATCAAGTTAGTGTACAAAGACAAGTTAATGACTTTATTAAAATTGTTGTAGATTCAGATAAAGGAACTAATTTAATAATTACAACAGAAGGCAAAACATACAATATTATAATTAATAAAGGTGGAAACTCAAATATTATAATTAACCAACAGTCATGATAAGAACACTAATACTTATAGGAGCAGTTGCTCTATTTATCTGGAATCCCTACCCACTTCAATACTTAGAATTAAAAGGATATGACACACTTATCATGTCTACCGAAACAATACAAAATGAAAACATACTCATTGTAGATTTAGATGAGGACTTGGTAAAAGCATATGAAGGATACCCACTACCAAGAAGCCTATACGCAGAACTGATTACTAAAACAAATGCAGTTCCAGGAATTACAGTACTCATGCCCGATCCAGATATTCGAGGCAAACAAAACGATTTATTATTAAGCAATACGATGCGAAAAGTACCAACAGTACTAGCATCAGCAGCTTCAGCTCAAACATCTGAGCAAGGCCTACATGTAGGCACAGCCCAATTAGGGGAGGATCCATTACCATGGCTATATCAGTACCAAGGAATTTTACGTACAGAGTCTATTCTGGAGTTAAACAGAAAGGGGCTAGGCCTAGTAACCGCTACGCCGGAAATAGACGGGGTTACTCGTCGTATTCCCCTAGTCGTAAACGTGCAGTCAAAACTTTACCCAGCTTTCGCCTTGGAACTCTTAAGACTCGCAGTAAACGATCCTTCGTACCAGCTAAAAACAACACAAGAAGGTATTGATTGGATAAGGGTACCTAGCTACCCACTGATGAAAACAGATGCAAGTGCTAGAATATTCTTAGATTGGAACACTACGTTCTATAAACAAACTGGACTTGAGTTTTTAGAGAGTCCAATAGATGCACCTTTTGTTATATTTGGAGTAACAGCAGAAGGTGTAGTCAACCCAACACCCACTCCCGCAGGATTAAAGTACCCCCATGAAGTTCAAGCAAATATTTTACATAATCTTATTAATGGCAGCGCTCCTTCTACCCCTACTTGGGCTCCAGCAGGGGAGTTATTTGCACTTACACTCGGATTATTACTTATTGCCGTAACAGTTTCATCCATATACGTTAGTGCGCCTGTAATACTTTCACTAATCGGTGGTTCTATCTTCGGCGCCTGGTACTTGTTTCAATCTTCTTACTTGTTTGACGTCACAGGCCTTATTTTAATCTGGTTTTTAGTGTGGAGTATTGAAAGTTTCCGTAATTTCATTACACAATATTTGCTTCGATTACAAATTAAACAACAATTCGGAACGTACGTATCTCCCGACCTTGTAAAAAAATTACAGGAGGACCCCACATTACTGAGATTGGGTGGGGAGACAAAACGACTCACTTTTCTTTTTTCAGATATTCGAGGATTCACACCAATTTCTGAAAAATACCAAAAAGATCCGCAAGGTCTTACAAAATTGATCAACCGATTTTTGGATAATCAAACAGAAATCATACTTAAGCATGGAGGAACCATAGATAAGTACATGGGAGACTGTATTATGGCTTTCTGGAACGCACCATTGGATATTGAAGACCAAGAAAGAAAAGCAACAGAATGTGTACTAGAAATGCGAGAAGCATTAGGAGAATTAAATGAAAGACTCAGAGAAGAAGGCTTGGATGAGATTAATACAGGAGCAGGAATCAACACAGGACTCTGTGTGGTTGGGAACTTTGGTTCTAGTTCTAGGTTCGATTATTCCGTTTTGGGGGATGCTGTCAATTTGGCTGCAAGACTAGAATCCTCGTGTAAGAATTACGATGTCGATCTTGTCATATCTGAACACAGTTTGGTTGACGGGTATGACTACGAATTCCTAGACGATGTTACGGTAAAAGGCAAGTCGGAGCCAGTTAAAATATACACCATCAGAAAATAGTACTTGACACTTCTGCTCACTTTTGATATAATTACAAACATATGAAGAAAAATCTTCAAGATATTAGGGAATTCAATATGGAACTTAACGAAGTCGCTGCTGACTTAGCAAAACATGAAGCTGTGTGTGCAGAAAGATGGAAAACTGCGTTCAATAAATTTTCAGATGTTGAACAACAAATAAATAGAATTGAGACAATTATGATTGGAGTAGCAGGTACACTAATAGTGGGTGGAATAACTACAATCGGAACAATATTGTCAATGCA
>Ga0222716_10003229_pt1 | contig 13049 bp, 8 predicted proteins | sample C33_13DmetaG_FD_165044 | JGI IMG/M metagenome (GOLD analysis project Ga0222716, IMG submission 165044) | Estuarine water microbial communities from San Francisco Bay, California, United States - C33_13D | ecosystem: Environmental > Aquatic > Marine > Unclassified | place: USA: California... | reverse complement strand
GAACGGAAGCGACGACGGCGCGTTCGACGCGATCGCGCGGTCGCGCGTCGAAGACGTGGACGCGTACGAGTGCGTCGTGCGCGCGATGACGTACGGCGACCTGGGATGGGAGCGAGGGAGCGAGGGGATGGTGGTGGCGTGCGAGGCGAGCGGGACGTCGAACAAGACGCGCGAGCGAACGGCGAGGATGTTCTTCGAAGAGTTCAACGTCGGAGGGTTGGCGTTTTTAGATAAGGCGGTGTGCGCGATGTATGCGTGCGGACGCGCGAGCGGAGTGGCGATCGATGTGGGAGAGCAAGGGGTGGAGTGCGCGTGCGTGGTGGAGGGAGCGACGGCGCACTCGACGACGAGGCGGAACGACGACGCGGGAGGACGAGCGATGGATCGTGCGCTCGTGGAGGCGGTGAGGAAGAAACAAGGGATTGCGCTGGATTTGACGACGGCGAGTGATATTCGTCGGAAGTTGGGGAAGTGTGCGGCGACGCGGGAAGAGTACGAAGCGTTGGCGCGAGGGTGCGCCACCGTGGAGTGCGAGCAAGAGACGTTCGCCATGCCGGATGGAAGCGTGCTGAAGCTGACGAACGAATTGTACGAGTGTGGAGAGGCGGTAATGCCGATCGTGGACGACGTGTGCGAGTGCGTGCAAAAGTGCTCGCCAGAATTGAGACGGTTCGTGTTGGACAGCGTCTTCGTGCACGGCGTGGCGAGCAAAGTCTCCGGGCTGGATGCTCGCTTGTTTCACGAGCTCACGTCGAGTTTGCCGCCCTCGTTGACGCCGACGATGGTTAACATTCCGGATTACATGCCAGAAACCACGTGGTCGCACGCACCTTGGACGGGCGCCGCGATGGCGGCGAAAACCATCTTCGCTTCGAACCAGTACATTTCGAAGAGCGATTATACCGATAACGGGCCCCCGATCGCGCATCGCGGGCGTTAGAAATTAGATAGTATGAATATCATGCGTTGTATCACATCATGCGCCCACGCGCGCACACGCCCGCGCGCGCTCGCGCGGCGGTTATTTAGTAGGATCGACCCCAGAGAACCCAGCACGTGGCGGGTTCGCCCGTGATGAAGCACTTGGTGCCGGCTTCGAGCGCGGGTTGCTCGAACGGGATACACAGCGTTTTCGCCGCACCGCCCGTGGACTCAGAGGTAGACTTCTTCTTGACGAGCTCTTCGCTGTCCTTGGTGTTGCACCACGGCGTCATGATGAGCTTCTTGGCGTCCAAGGCTTCGATGAAGCCGTCCCAAGACGTGAGAGAGACGATGTTTTCATCGCGAACCTTCTTAGCGCGCTCGAACATGTCCTTTTGGATTTGTTCGCACAACTCCAAGCATCGTTTAGACAAATCTTCGATTTTGACCGTTTCCTTCTCGCGATTGTCACGTCTGGCGATCACGCACGTGCCATTTTCTAAGTCGCGCGCGCCGAATTCGATGCGCATCGGCACCCCCTTCAGTTCCCAGTGATTATACTTCCAACCTGGCGTGTAGTTGTCGCGGTTATCGAGCTTGGATCGCACGCCGGCGGCCTTGAGCGAGTTGCACATGCCAGTCGCGATTTCTACAGAGCGAAAAATACGAGGTTAGTACGCCGAGAGTGAACCCATCGCGCCTCCGCGCGAAGCAAAGAAATTTAGACCCCAAGCCATTATAACTAAGCCATGACCCGAAGGTTTCGACCAGATATTGGTAAAGGCGCCTTGGAATTTTCTATCCGACCCTTTAAATGGCGATTATGCTCATCGAAATCGAACACTTCGCAGGTAAGAAAGTCGTTGCGAGAAAAACTGTCGGAAACGCGACTGCGCGAGTGAAATAACACGTACCGTCCATCTTCTGCTTGACCTCGTCCGAAAGCTTACTATTGGGGATGGGAATGACGATTGCCTGCACCGGCGCGACCTTTGGTGGCAGCACGAGGCCGTCGTCATCGCCATGCACCATGCACATGACGCCAAGCGTTCTCGTGGTGAAGCCCCACGAGTTTTGCCACACCAAAGAGCGCCCACCCTTGGCGTCTTCGTACTCGATGTTGAACATTTTCGCAAAGTTTTGACCCAAGCAGTGCGACGTTGCGCCCTGCACGCCTCTACCAGATCCCGGCACGTACGCTTCGACCGTAGTAGTGTAATCGCCACCGGCAAACTTTTCCTTTTCAGATTTCTTACCCGGAACGACGGGCACGGCCAGATATTCTTCATACACTCGACGGTAGAGCTCCAAGATTTGACGCACCTCGACGTCGCATTCCGCTTTGCTACTGTACGCGGTGTGGCCCTCTTGCCACAAGAACTCGCGCGAACGAATGAACGGAGTTGGATGCTTAAATTCCCAACGCACGACGTTGCACCACTGGTTTAATCGCAAAGGCAAGTCTCTGTGCGAACGAATCCATTGCGCGTAATGCGGGTACATCACCGTCTCCGACGTCGGACGAACCGCGATCGGGACCTCGAGATCCGTGTTTCCGCTTCGAGTGACCCACGCAACTTCCGGGGCGAAGTCTTCGATGTGGTCCTTCTCCGCTTCTAGTCGGCTGGCAGAGACGAACATGGGGAAGTAGCAGTTCTCCACCTCGAGCTCTTTGATCTCGCGATCGAAGAATTCTTTCAAGTACTCCCACTGCGCGTACGCCCAGGGCTTCAAGATGTAGCAACCAGAAATATCGTAATAATCGATGAGATCTCCCGCGACGACCACTTGCGAATACCACGCGCCGAAATCCTCGTTGCGCTTGGTGGATAAACCGAGACCCGTCTCCTTCTTCCTCTCAGCTTTCCCAGCCCCGGGTGCCGACTTCGTCGCGTCGTCCGCCTTCTTCTCCTTCGGCGCTTTCGCGGCTTTCGCCTTGGGCATGCGAATCATATCGCACATCCGAAGCTTCCCCATGACGGCCTTCACATCCTCGTGCGCCGCCATTTCTTCCATAAACCGCACCACGTTCGGCAACGCATCCCGCGCCGCCGGATCCAGCGCCTTCGCGAACGCCGGGAACAACGTCGCCGCGACGACGATATCCGCCGCCGACGGCGCATCTCCCGCCAAAAACCTCGATCGTCCCAACCGCGCGTTCGTCTCGCTCGCCGCGTCCGCGAGCGCCGCTCTCGCCGCCTCGAACGCCCCCTCGTCCATCGCGATCGTCCCCGACAGCATCCCGACCGACGTCAACACCGGCGTTCGCATTACATCGCGTTCGAACGTCACCCATCGATCGATTTCGTTCGCATCGCACGCATCCGGGTGCGTCACGCTCGCGTTGCCCGCCTTCGCCTTGTCGAGCGTCCACTCCAGAATCTCCGTCGCCCCCTCCACCGTCTCCCCGCTCGCCGCGACGAGCACGGGCGAGGTTTTGCACGCGCCGGTGTACTTTTTGAACATCTGCGTCGTCACGCCGACGCCGCAGAGCTTGGCGAGGAGGCGCGCGGCGTCGCTTCCGTCGAGGTCTTTGGCGTAGAGCACGGCGGCGCCCTTGAGCGGCTCGGCGCGCGCGAACGCGGGCGCGAGGGAGACGCGGGCCATCTGATCGTCGATCGCTTCCGCGAAGGCGTCCATCGCGGCGCGGACGCGGACGCGCGACGACGCGCGCGAATGTGCGGAGGCGATGATCCATCGAGGTCGAGCTCAGGTCTTGGAACCGAGCGACGACGGCGAGCTAGCGAAGGAAATCGCGAACGGCGAAGGGACGGGAGCGGCCGCGACGCGAACGAGCGTGCGTGGCTATTACGAAGAAATGGGGAAGTTACGCGTGCGTCTGACGGAATCGAGGACGCGGACGAGGCCGTGGGCGTCGTAGGCGTCGATGGCGAGGCGAGCGCCGACGCCGTAAATCTCGCTCGTATCTTCTCGAATGGCTTCGCAGCAATACGCCGCGAGCGCGGCGTCGGATGCGGTGGCGTTTTGGGACGCCATTTGACGCTCGATCCAAAGCAAGGCGAACAGCTGACACAGGCCTTCTTCGACGATCGGTTCGAGGGTGGGAAATCCGTTCAAACGCAGGTACATGTGCATGCATTCGTGCGCGAGAATCGAAGAGAACAGCACGCGAGGAAGACATGACAGGACGATGATGGCGGTGACTTTTTGCGTCGTCGATCGAGGGATGCGGTGTTCGACCATGTCAAGCTGACCGAAGATGTCGAACATTGATCCCGCGTTGGAGGGTTTCCAAGTCGGTTGTCGGTAGACGGTGGATATCGTTTCGACGTGCGACACGCACATACCGCGTACTTGCGAGGTGCGACCTTGGTGCCATTTCTCTTCCTCGTCGACGTGATTGATGACGTCCTGCGTGCACAAATATAGTGGTGGCGATTCCCCGCCGGCACCGAGCGCGCTCAAGCCATACGTTCCGAAAAAGTCGAGGATATCGCGATACAATGGTTCGGCGTCCTTGGTGTCGATGACGACGGTTTGCACGCACTCCAAACACAGCGTTCTTCCATCGGGTGCGGCGATGTACTCCTCACCGCCGCGCTTTTCATACCGCCTGCATCCATCGCATCGATTCGTTCCGTCCGTGGCGTGCTCCACGCACGAAATCTCACCCCAATACGGCGTCGTCTCGTACTGTATGTACCCGTCGCGAGACGGAATAAACGCCGCGCACACGCAACACTTCGGCCGGTGTTTTTCCCGATAGCACCTCGCGTGAAACAACCTACGATCCTCGCCCGGTTTACCGGTCACGACGTACTCCCCCCCGCCGCCGAACACGCCGCGCAGCTGCTCTCCGCACTCGTCGCACCGAAAGCATCGCGCGTGCCAGCGTCCGCCCGGCGCGCGCGCGCTCGCCGCGCGCTCGAGCGCGCCGAGCCCCCCCCCGCACGCGACGCACGCGTCATCCACCGCCGTCCGCGACGCGGATGCGCGCGCGGACGCGCGCGCGCGATCGTCGCCGTCGAGTTCCGTCCCGCGTTTCGCCTCGCGCGCCGCCGCGTCCTCCTCCGCCTGCAGCGCGCGCGCCAGCGCCTCGTCGCTCGCCGTCTCGTCCACCGCCGGCGCGCGCGCCACCGGTCGCAGAAACGCGTCGTCGAGCGGCCGTCCGCGCCCGTCGTCGCGCGTCGCGCGTCGCAGCGCCTCCGCGAGCGCCGCGTCTTCGAGCGGCATCGCCGCCGCGCCGTCGACCGCGCGCGCGCGCGTCGACGCCGCGCGCGCGCGCCGCATCGCCTCGCGCCCGACCGTGCGCTCGCTCGACGTCGCCGCCGCGCGATCGGCGCCGTCGCGCGCGTCGCTCGCCGCGGCGCCCATCAGTGGCGCCGAAACCGTTACGCGACGTCACATCCCGCATGCGCGTCGCGACGCGCGTCGCGCGCGCGTTCGCCCGCGACGCGCCGCGGCGACCTCGACCGCGATCGCGCGCGCGCGCCGCGACGCGCGACGGCGACGGCCTCGTCGAGACGCACGCGGACGGGACGAAAGTCTTCGCGCCGCGCGGGTTCGAGCGCGTCCTGTTCGCCGAGTGCGGATTCGGCGCGGATCAGCACGGGCAGGACGCGACGAAGGCGGCCGTGCGCGCGTGCAGGAACGCGATCGAGTTCAACAGCGTGCCGTCGGTGCGCGCGGTCGTGCCGGGGGGGTACGCGAACATGAAGCTGCACGTGCAGTTGGGCGTGCCGTCGGGCGCGGCGGTGGACGAGACGCGCGTGCGGGAGGTGTTTCCGTACGGAACGGTCGTGGACGTGCGGGTAGACGCCGGTGGGTTGCGCGCGAGGAGTTGGATTTCGATACCGACGCAAGGGGACGCGAACGATGATTTTTTGATTTGCGTCGCGTGCGTCACGGTGGGGTATTGAAAGCGCGGGCGACGCGAACGCGCGGACGCGCGACGACGCGTCGTCGCTACGCGTCCGCGTCGGAATCGTTCTGGTCGGACGCGCGATCGTCGCGGTCGTCGGCGGCGTCGCCGTCGAACGGGCTCGGAATGTCGTCGTCGTCTTCGAGACGCGAAGCGTCGTCTTCGTAATCGTCGTCTTCGTAATCGTCGTCTTCGTAATCGTCGTCTTCGTAATCGTCGACGTCTTCGTCGTCCACGTCGACGTCTTCGTCGTCCACGTCGACGTCTTCGTCGTCCACGTCGGCGTATCTGTGATGCTCGCGCCCGCCCTCGATCGATAAGTTTCCGAGCGACACGTTGACGTTTCGCATGTCGAGCTCTTCGGCGGCTTCGGCCGCGGTGCGGCGCGAGCTCGCGTACGACGACTCAGACGATGAAGACGCGATAGAGTGGCGCACTCCGGCGCCATCGGCGTCGCGAACGCGTAAGTTGGACATGATTTGATCGAGATCAGACCATCGCACGTCGGTTTGGCCGTCCGAAGCGCTCGCCGGCGCGGCGTCCGCGCGCTCTCGGCGACGCTCTCGCTGAGACGTCGGCGCGCGGCGACCGAACGCGACTTTGATCGGCATCCTCACCTCGCGGTTACGTTCGCGCACGCGATAATCTTCTTCATGCGCGTCGTAAAGCGCCGGATCTTGACTCGGAATCACCGTGTGCGCCGCCGCGCGCACGCCCGGCGGGAAATCGCACTCGCGCGGAATCACGATGGCTTGCCGCGGCGCCTCGCCCGCGCGCGACTCCGTCCACGCCTGCGCCTGCGTGTCGCCTCGCAAGGTAAATATCTTACGAATCGAACACTCCCCGCGAATCACGATGGCATCGATCGACCTGTACCCCACGCTCCCGCTCGAAAAGCACACCGGCACGAGCTCGACGAGCGGCAGGAGCAAAGTCACCCACTCGTCGCGCGGCAAATCTCTCAACGGCACCTGACAGTGCAACGGCGTCGTCCGAACCTCGGAAAACGACGAACTGAACACCAACCTGCGCCGCGCGTCCGCCGTGTCGCGCACGCGCACCTCGAACGAAAAGTTCGCCCCTCCCGACGCGCGCAGCTGCATCGCCAAGATGGGCTGCGTCGCGCCCATCGCGCCGTCCTCCCCGCACGCGAGCGCGCCCGCGCCGCCGCCCCGCACGCGCACGACGTACCCTCGCGCGCTCGCGTCGTACGCTCTCCCACCGCCGCCTCGCCACGCGCGCCGCGTCGCCGTCTTCGTCGTCCCTCGCGTCCCGTCCCCGTCGTCGTCGTCGTCGCATCCGTCGACGCGACTCGAACCGTCGCGACGGCCGAACCCGCGTCGCGCGCGGTGCGTCTTCGCGTCGAACAGCTCGACGTGCGCGCCGCCCTGAAACGCGTCGAACGCCGTCATCGCGTCGCCGCCGTCGCCGTCGCCGCCGCTGTCGTCGCCGTCGTCGCGCGTCGTCGTCTCGCGTCCGCGCGCGTTGACCGCGTCGCGTCGACGACGTTGACCGCGCGACGGACCCGTAACAAACGAAAAGTCCGATCGCGAGATCGCGCCGAGGCGTGGTTCGCACGCGCCACCAACCATGAAGCAGAGCGGACCCCATCTATTGGTGAGAAAACTCGAAGAAAACTCGACATACATTTTGCCATCATACAAAGCGCGATCGTTTGCCTTTTTTCAAAATAAATTTTTTTTTCAAACGAGGGGAAAGACAGCCCGGACGACGACGACGACGACGACGACGACGGCGACGGCGGCGACGACGGCGACGGCGACGCCGCACATCGCGACGCCTGGACGCGCCGACGGGACGATCGACGGACGCGAGCGTCGACGCGCGCGCGAGGGACGACGCGCGCGCGCGCGACGGCGGACGGACGGAGGCGCGCGACGCGACATTTCGAATCGATTTTGATTTAAACGGGGACGATGGAACAACCGGCGTCGGAATCGCTGACGACGATCGCGCCGCTGCAGTTGCGGTTCGAGGACATATCCGTGCACTCGCCGGGGGTGTTCGCGAAGTCGGACGCGATGAAGACGCTGCGGGAGGCGCCGAGCGGGGTTGGATTTCGCGCGGCGCTCAAGGAGCTGAATCAGACGGAGGATTCGTTCGCGAAGATTTTGTCGCAGGCGCGGGAGAAGGCGCTCGGGAACGGAGACGGGGATTTGGAGCGGATCAAGGCGCACATTAAGCGGTTGAAGTTCGGGACGATCGAGTTGTCGACGGAACAGGCGTTTTTGAAGGCGGTTTTGGAATCGCGACCGTTGCCCAAGGAGACGCCGACGGAGAGCGAGGGGTTCAAAGCTTTGCAACAGCGGTTGAAGAATTTGACGAACGAGAACGAACGACGGGCGGAGGAGATGGAACGCGAGATCGCGTCGCTCGGGGACGAGTACGAGACGTTTCGCGTCGAGCATAGGGCGTTGACGGAGGTTGTGGAAGAATTAGAGCAGTTGGAGGCGGAAGCCGCGGCGGCGGCGTGGGAAGCGCAGGCGGGAGACGCCTCGGTGAGCGCCGCGGACCGGGCGAAGTCCAAGGAGGAGTTGCAGCGCGAGCTCGAAGCGCTCGATGCGGAACTGCGCGAGGTGAATGTGAAGTTGAGCGAGAATCAAAGCGGCGCGAGCGAACTGAAGGCGGAGTTGGCGCCGGACGAGAGCGCGATCGATCAAATCAACGCCCAGGCCAAGTATTTGATCGGTATCTCCAAGGCTGCGGCGCGAGAAGCGGAAATGTCGGCGCAAATCGCCGAGGCGCAAGAGGCGGTGCTCGAGCAAACGAAATTGTTAGTCACTTTACAAGGGGTGGAAATCATGGCCATCGAAGAAAACGCCCTCGTGCTCAAGATTCACACGCACTTGCCCGCGACGCCAGAGTTCGCTATGGAAAGCGCCAAGCCGCGGGGCCCGAGCTCGACGACGCACACGGTCACGCTGCACCTGATGAAGGACAGCGCTCGCCTCGCGGGGGCGACGCTCGAACCGTCGGACACGCCCATCCTCGACATCATCGAAGAGTCGGCGGGCATGCCCGTCCTCGCTCGCGCGTTGGCGGAAATCCGCCTTCGCATCGCCGCCACGGCGCAACGTGCCGAGGCGCTCGCGGCGGCGGCGGCACGAACGGCTCTCAGATGGAGTTCCGGCGAGTCTTTGGTGCGCGCGGCGCTGCCAAACGGCGCCGTCGCCGTCTTGGACGTACCTTTTGAATGGCCCACGCGCGGCGCGAGCATTTCGTTGATCAACGTCGAGATGGTGCCGCCGCAAGTGGCACAACTCGCGGTGACGCGCCTGATGACGAAGAATCTGTTATGCATCGGCGACGCGCTCGAAGCCACGAGCGAGGCGCTGAAGAACCAGGCGTAGTCTAAGCGTGTACCGGTAGAAGACTTTGTAATGATTTCACAAAATACGACAAACTAAGGAGGAGCGCGCGATGGGTGGCTACGACGATGCATCGCTGCTTTCTACGAACGAGCGCGCGCGCGGATTCACCAACGCACGGCGCCCTTTTTCTTTGGTTTCGGAGTCGTTTTCGGCTTGTCGCCGCCACCGCCGCGCCCGCCGCCGCCTCGACCACCACTCGGCGCGTCCGTTCGAGCCGCGAACGCGGGCATCGCCGCGCGATCGTTCCCGTCGGTGCGACCACCTCGATCGGGGACGCTTCCCATGAGCACCTTTTTCACCGCGCTTTGCAAGCCGTCGCTCCCCGCCGTCACCTTGATCCCGGCCATGGCTAAGTCCGCGTACCGAGCGTCGCACACGTCGTCCATCGTCACCTGCGGCGCGACGTGAAGCTCACTGACGACTCTGCGCGCGAACTCCTCGCGCACGTCCTTCAGCGCGTTCAATCTCGCGCTATAACAAAACGACGTCGTCGTCACTTGCGCGCGTTTCGCCACCATCTCCCTCCGCGCCTTGTACTCATCGTGCAGCGCCCTCTCCACGCGTTCGATCAACTCCCGCTGCGCGCTCGTCCACTTCGACGCGTCCAACACCTTGCGCGCGTGATTTTCCGGCAACTCGCGCAGCGTCGCCGTCGCTCGAGCCGTCGCCGCGTCTAAAACCTCCGTCGTCGACTTCGACGCCGCGTCCTCGAGTCCGCTCGCCAACCGCTCGATCGCCCGCGCCGCGCGCTCCCCCGTCTCGTCCGCGTCCATCGCGTCGCCGCTCGCGCGTTCGCTCGCGCTCGCGCGCCTCTCGTCGCCGTCCCTCGCCCCCGCGGCCGCCGTCTCCAGCGCCGTCAACTGCAGCGTCGTCGCGCACCGCCGCAGCGCGTCCACGAACGCCTCGCGCGCGTCCGCGTCGTCCTCGCCCGCGCGCGCGCCGTCTTCGAGCGCGTCCGCGTCCGCGCTCGCGCGTCCCGCGCGCAGCATCGCGCGCGCGCACGCCCGCGCGAGCGCGACGCGCGCGTCGTCGTCGCCGTCGCGCCGTCGCGCGTCCCCGCGCGCCCACGCCGCGAGCGCGCGCGCGTCCGCGCCGCGCGCGGCGTCCACGCCCGCGTCCTCGAGCCGCTCGAGCGCGTCCGCGACGACGTCGATCGACGCCATCGCGACGCGACGCGACGCGCGATGTGACGCGACCGCGACGTCGTCGATCCGCCCGTCGATCCGCCGCACTTCGCGACGCCGACGCGGATGAGCGCGCGCAAGGAGCGCGCGGCGCAGGAGATCGAGCACCTGGCGTACGCGCTGCGCGGGCGCGACGGTCCCGAGACGCGGAGCGCGCGACTCGGGGACAATCGAATCGACTTCTTTCGAGGGAAAGACTTCTATCGCGTCCTGCGCGAGCGCGTCGACGTGCTCGATGAGTACTGCGTCGTGGACGAGAAACAGCGCCGGGAGATGGAGGCGGACGCGGCGGTGCGAGACGAGGTGAACGCGATGCGGATAAAGCACTGCGGGGCGTGCCTGCTGCAACGCGGGTACATCGTGCGGTGCGAACGAGAGATTAAACGCGCGCGGAGCGGACGGGTGAAGCTGGTCAAGTTTCCGCATTACCTGATGCGAACGCGCGATCAGACGTTCGTGGAGGATGCGTTTTACGCGTGGACGTACGAGATGCCGATGAGCTGGAAGAGCGTGGTGCTGAGCGGATTGTTCGCGGCGTTGGTGGTGGCGATGTGCTTGTTTCCGCTGGCGCCGATTTGGTTTAAAAAGTTGATCCTGTACGTGTGCGTGGGGATTTTGGTGACGTTCGCGGTGCTTTTTACCGTGCGGTTGGTGGTGTTCGTGGCGGTGTGGATCTTTACCGGTGAACACTTTTGGCTCTTGCCGAATCTGACGGACGATACGGTGCCAATCAACGAAATCTTTTCGCCGATGTGGGCGTTTGACGTGGAGGCGAAAAAGATCGGTTTGGCGCAGCGCTTCGTGAGTTTGACCGTCGGTGGTGCCTTGGTGTACGGCCTGTACTCGTACGCGCCAGAAACCGGCGGCGCGGTGGCCAACTTGAACAGGGCGCACGATTCCATTTTGGACTTGTTCAACCTCAAGGACGGACCGAAGAGTTTGGGCGGCGGTGCGAACGCGACGGCGAACGCCACGATGGAAGCGAACGCCACGGTCAAGATCGAGGTGAACGCGACCGTGGTGGATGACGCGAACGCGACGAACGCGACGAACGCGACCGCGATTCCGAGCCTGGATGAGATTCTGGCGGAGGTCGGCGACGTGGAAGACGACGAAGAGGAACAAGGAACGAGGGACGAACTCTGATGCAATGATTGATTGAAAACTTAAAATTTATTCCATTTAGTACTGCACGAAGCCCATCGCGTCGCGCACGTCTCTAAGCGTCAAATTCGCGACTTCGTTGGCGTTCTCGGCGCCGCGCTTCAACACGTCCTCCAAGTACCCCGGCTCGTCCATGATTTCCTTGTAGCGACCTTGAATCGGGGACAAGTGGGCGATGACGGCATCGGTCAGGTGCGGCTTGAAATCACCCCATCGCATGGATCCGCACTCAGCCAGCACTTCCTCTTGCGTCAGCCCGGTGCACAACTGATACATCGTCAACAGGTTGTTCGCCTCCGGGCGTTCCGGGTTTCCGAACTCCAGACCTTCGAACGTATCCGTCTTGCATCGCTTGAGTTTCTTCGCGATCTCATCCGGAGTGTCTAACACGTTGATCCTCGACCCTTCCGCTGGGTTAGATTTGCTCATCTTCGCCGTTCCGTCGGTGAGCGACATGACGCGTCCGCCCTCCTTGGGCGTAAACGCCTCCGGCACCATCAGCACGTCCCCTCCTCGCGAGCGGCCACTCGGCGCCTTACCTTTGCGCTTCTTCCACTTCTTCCCCCCGTACAACGAGTTCACTCGCCCCGCGATATCGCGCGTGAGCTCCAAGTGCTGCCGCTGGTCCTCGCCCACGGGCACCAAATCCGCCTTGTACAATAAAATATCCGCCGCCATGAGCACGGGATAATCCAACAACCCCACGCTCACCTCCTCCCCAGCCTTGCGCGCCTTCTCCTTAAACTGTATCATCTTTTCCAACCACCCGATCGGCGCCACGCAATTCAACAGCCAACACAGCTCCGAGTGCGCCGGCACGTGACTCTGCACGAAGACGTTCGCCTTCTCCGGCGACACCCCCGCCGCTAAATAAATCGCCGCGCTCGTCCGCGTCGACGCCTCCAGCGCCGCCGGATCGTGTCCTCCGGCGGTGATCGCGTGCAAGTCCACCACGCAGTAGAACGCGTCGTAATCCTCCTGCAACTTGACGTAATTTTTAATCGCGCCGAAGTAGTTTCCCAGGTGGATAGACCCCGTGGGCTGCACCCCGCTCAGCACGCGCTTCCGTCGCGCCTCTCTTCGCGCCCCGTCCCCGGCCGTCGCCGCCGCCGCGTCGCTCGCGATCGTTTCGTCCTCCGCGCTCGCGCTCGCGCCGCACCGCGCGCCGCGCGTCGCGCTCGACGCGAAGCGCCGTCGCTGCAGCGGCGCCGCGACGTCGACGCGCCGCGCGCGCGGCGCGCTCCCGGCGTCGCGCGCGACGGCGCGTCGCGCGCGCGTCGCGACGGCGCTTCGCGTCGCGCCGCGCGCGAGCCTCGCGAGCATCGCGCGCGTCGTCGTCGTCGAATCGACGCCGGCGGCGCGCTCTGACGTCAAATTCGAGCGTCGAATCGCGGCGGCATGCCGTCGCCGACGCTCGCGCTCACGCGAGCGACGCGCGAGGCGATCGCGCGCGCGCGCGCGGACGGCGCGGACGCGCGCGTGCGGTGCGCGCGCGCGGCGGGCGCG
>Ga0222716_10003214_pt1 | contig 13090 bp, 11 predicted proteins | sample C33_13DmetaG_FD_165044 | JGI IMG/M metagenome (GOLD analysis project Ga0222716, IMG submission 165044) | Estuarine water microbial communities from San Francisco Bay, California, United States - C33_13D | ecosystem: Environmental > Aquatic > Marine > Unclassified | place: USA: California... | reverse complement strand
TTTCTGGCTCCAAGCTCCATTCCCGAGTTGTCCACACTCATTATATCCCCAGGTGAAAACCGTTCCATCGCTCGTCAAAGCCATGCTGTGGTAGTATCCAGCAGAAATGGAGATCACATCCTCAATATCCTGGACAGCTACTGGGGTTGACCAATCATCGAGAGTTCCGTCCCCGAGTTGTCCATATTCATTATATCCCCAGGCAAAAACATTGCCATCGCGCGTCAAAGCCATGCTGTGGCCGTGTCCAGCAGAAATGGATATCACATCCTCAATACCCGGGACAGCTACTGGAGTTGACCGATCCTCACGAGTTCCGTCCCCGAGTTGTAAATTTCCATTATATCCCCAGGCAAAAACCTTGCCATCGCGCGTCAAAGCCATGCTGTAGTCGTCTCCAGCAGAAATGGAGATCACATCCTCGAGACCCGGGACAGCTACTGGAGTTGACCAATTCTCGAGAGTTCCATCCCCGAGTTGTCCACTGCAATTATATCCCCAGGCGAAAACCTTGCCATCGCGCGTCAAAGCCATGTCGTGGTTGTGTCCAGCAGAAATGGAGATCACATCCTCAATACCCGGGACAGCTACTGGAGTTGACCGATCCTCACGAGTTCCATCCCCGAGTTGTCTATTGAAATTGCATTCCCAGGCGAAAACCTTGCCATCGCGCGTCAAAGCTATGCTGTGGTTGCCTCCAGCAGAGATAGAGATCACATCCTCAATACCCGGGACGGCTACTGGAGTTGACCGATCCTCACGAGTTCCGTCCCCGAGTTGTCCATCATTGTTACAATATCCCCAGGCAAAAACATTGCCATCGCGCGTCAAAGCCATGCTGTGGTTGTCTCCAGCAGAGACAGCTTGAACATCTGCCAAATTGATCACAGGTTCCATGTTGGTCTCTGTTTTGAATTGAAAAAATTTATTTTTTTTTGTTCTATTTACCATTCCCAGGTTTGTCCATGACACGCGGCAAACGTTCACTTGTCAAAGATGACTAATGGAGACTTCTGAAACTCAAGAGTTCCATCCCCAAGTTGTCCATATTTGTTTTTTCCCCAGGCGAAAAGTTTGCCATAGCGTGTCAAAGCTAGGCTGTGGCCGCCTCCAGCAGAAATGGAGATCACATCCTCAATATCAGAGACAGCTACTGGAGTTGACCGAACGACACGAGTTCCATCCCCGAGTTGTCCATGTCTGTTATATCCCCAGGCGAAAACCGTACCATCGCGCGTCAAAGCCATGCAGTGGTCATATCCAGCTGAGATAGAGATCACGTCCTCAAGATCCTGGACAGCTACTGGAGTTGACCGAACGACACGAGTTCCATCCCCGAGTTGTCCATGTCCGTTATATCCCCAGGCGAAAACCCTGCCATCTCTCGTCAAAGCCAGGCTATGATCATCACCAGCGCAGATAGAGATCACGTCCTCAAGACCAACGATGGTTCGCTGAGTTGACCGATCCTCACGAGTTCCATCCCCGAGTTGTCCGGCGTTGTTACATCCCCAGGCGAAAACCTTGCCTTTGCGCGTCAAAGCCATGCTGTGATTGCTTCCAGCGCAGATGGAGATCACATCCTCAAGATCTGGGACAGCTACTGGAGTTGTCCGATTCTCAAGAGTTCCATCCCCAAGTTGTCCGGAGTCGTTACATCCCCAGGTGAAAACATAGCCATCGCGCGTCAAAGCCATGCTGTGGTAGCCTCCAGTAGAGACGGAGACCAAGTTCCCAAGATCAGAGACAGCTACTGGAACTGTCCGTTCCTTAAGAGTTCCATCCCCGAGTCGTCCGTCTCCATTATATCCCCAGGCAAAAACCTGACCACTGTGCGTCAAAGCCATGCTGTGGCCCCCTCCGGCAGAGATGGAGATCACATCCTTAAGATTCTGGAAAACTACTGGAGTTGACCGATTCTCACGAGTTCCGTTCCCGAATTGTCCATTTTCATTATATCCCCAGGTGTAAAACTGACCATCACGCGTCAAAGCCATGCTGTGGCGCCATCCAGCAGAGATGGTTTGAAAAGCGGGCATGTCGTGTCTCAGTAGTCAGCAGAAAAAAGAACTTTTATTATTTTTTTTTCTTCAACTAGTGTCTTCCTGGTATTGTACTATTCCTTCTAGACCATACCGCAGTTCTCGGGTGTTTGGAATAACTTCCAACGATCCTGGGTTTGTATTGTTTTCCTCTAACCACTTGAGAATCTCCGTGGTCTTATAGGCATACTTTACCCCAGAGGGGGATATGAGATACACTGCATTCCTGTTCTTGAGCTGTGTGTCCAAGCTTATGAGACACTTGTTCTCTCCATTGCACTGACCAACTCTCCACTTCATCTCTTCGTCCTCTTCAGATGAATCGTTATCGGAGATATATCCGTTTTCAGGATCGAGCAGTATATTACTGATTTCTCCCCAGGCATAAACCCGGCCGTCCTGCGTCAATGCTGTGCTGAAGGCGTCTCCAGCAGAGATGGATTGAACATCTCTAAGCTCCGAGACATGTACAGGTCGTCCATTATATCCGCTCCCTCTTCCATGCAAGTCAGAATCTTCCGGAACTCCGAGCTGACCATAGACATCGCTTCCCCATGTGTAAATTCTCCCATCATGTGTCAAAGCCATGCAGTGGTTGTATCCGGCAGAGATGGCTTTAACATCTCTAAGATTCGTTACTTCTACAGGAGTTGAACTGTTCGTACTACCCCCGTTCCCGAGACCTCCATAATCGTTACATCCCCAGACGTAAACCCGACCATCGCGCGTCAAAGCCATGCTGTTGTAAAATCCAGCAGAGATGGCCTTTACGTCTTTAACTCCGGTGACTTCTACGGGAACAGAACGATTTTCTTCAGTTCCATCCCCTAGTTTTCCGAACCGATTCCTCCCCCAGGTGTAGACCCGACCATCGCGTGTCAAAGCCATGCTGTGGTCATATCCGGCAGAGATGGAGATCGTATCCTTGATATTACCGATGAAGGCTATGCGGTTGGTACAATTACCATTCCCGAGTTGTCCAAAATCGTTATTTCCGAATGAGAAAATAACCCCATTATGCATCAAAGCCATGTAATGAAAGCCTCCAGTAGACACGGCGACAACATTTGAAAGAATTTCCGTGACTTCCGTATCTCTGCCCCAGACGGAAGCCAGGCCATCGCGCGTCAAAGCCATGTGATGCATGTTTCCACACGATATGGCCTGAATATCTGAAAGCCTCTGAACTGTTTCGGGTCTTGAATGTCCAAACCCCCATACGATAACTTCACCTTCACGTGTCAGAGCAATACTTTCTCCAAACGAGGTCGAGATCGCCTGAACATCAGTTAGGCTCCGAATCCAGAACATTTTTACCTTTACTGTCTCAAAGTCTAACTTCTCAGTAGTCACAGGAAAAAGAAATTTTTTTATTTTTTTTGACTAACAGACCGTCCAGATCGAGGACTGTGGGCGGACCAGCTGTCTGGAGCAGGTTCCGTAGACGGGGCATGACAAATAGGTCTTCGCAAAGACTGCGATGGATTCCCTTTCATGTGGTCGTCAGGAGAAGCTCGCCCAAAACTAGACAACACGGAATGCTCTGTTGCAGGATCCTCACCTCCGCAACAGTGACCCCAAAGAAGTCGAACAGGCGGAGGTCAACCATCTTGGCGAGCGTCTCCACATGCGCTAGCCTCACTTCTCTCACAAGGTTATGAGGCATAACCTTGTGAGAGAAGTCTTATCAGAGAGTTTCAATTGATTCCATTGCACTGTTAATATCCATATCTTCTTCTGTTACAATTGAGCAGATGCAATATTTCATGAACCCGTCTCCCTGGAGTTTTATTTCTAGTTCTATAGGCCAAACATCCCCGCGATATATAATTGAAAGTTTCTCTCCAAGATGAGAAGAAGAGGATGTAACTTTTAGAAGAATGGAGCTGTTGAAATTGTGTTTTTCAACACCAGAACACGTCAAGCTCGTCAGTGCTTTAATTCGGGTTTTTCCAGAGATGTTTTGTTCAGAAGAATCCGTCTCGATATTTACGTAATTGTGGTCTATACTCATTTTGCATTGGGAGGTTAACGTATTCAGTGATCGCAATGCCAGCATAAACTTATCGATGTTAATAAGTGCGGAAGAGGTGATGCTCCCTCCATCGAGGTACTCTAAAATGTCATTGTCTTCTATCACCTTGATAAGGTGTTCGTCTATTGCTCCATTCTCTCTATGAATGTTGAACTCCACGAAAGAGTTCGAGGAATTGATCAACAACGAACATGTATCGGAATCCTCTATTGATTTCATGGCCATATTGAAATAGAGGAAGTGTATATTTGAAGTTACCGATGGACAACTATCATTCAACTTGAGATCGTACTCAAGAAATGTAGTCGGATCAAGAGAAATGTACCCCATATAAATCATTGCAGGATCCCCTACTTGACATGTTACAGAGCTATGCGTGAACACGAACTTTCCATATTGGTTAACTCCAGACAACGCCTTTATATATCTCGAAAACTCCTTTGCCTTGAATAATACTCTGACCGACATATTACCTTATAGGTGCCTTTCCTGTTTACAGGAAAATTATTTATTTTTTCCCTTCTTACCTTTTTTCCTATCCTTGGCATCATTAGCTGTATTCTTCTTATCTCTCTTTTGTTCCTCAATAACCGTGACTCTTCCTTTGAAGTTTGGACCAATGCACTCCCCGCTAAAGAATCTGTTTGTCTTCTTTTCCATGACACTCATAGCCGAAAATATAACATTCTCAATGTTCGTGTAGTACTTTTTTTCCATTTTCTCTTCTCCGAACATATGTTCAAACATGAAGTAGACCAACTCTGTTGGTATGGTTGCCTTCCTCGTCATATATTTAGAAGTTTCGTCGGTGTAATAGCTTCTGCAGAAGCCTTCATCTTTCTGGTTTATATCGTATATTCTGATTTTTTCAACTAAATACTTCTTTACAGGAGAAGTCAGGCTGAGGGCGGCGTTTACTCGGCTGGGAAGCAGTGAAGAATTCGCGGCCTCTATTTCGAAAGTGCTTGAAACCCCCTCTGCCTCAATAAGCCCTGGCAGTATCTTTCCCAGTTTATCGGCATCGTCTGTAATCAAACAAACAGATAAACCATACGTTTCGTACATATAAGTTCCAATCATTGTATCCGGAAGGATATCGCGGTTAACATACAACAGCCTTTCCAACATATCTACCGTAGTGTTCCTAAACATTTTCTTATCGTCTTCAACGTCATTCTCTACTAACTCAATTTTTCTTTTTGTTGTCCCGTAAAGATATTCGTTCAAAACCAGTATTCTCTCTACCGTCTTCTTCCACCGAAAATCCGCATCCTGAGGCTGAGACAATACTCTAAAAGAAGAGGCAAATATGAACTCTGGAGAACATGAATAGGGTTGATCTCTATCGAGAAGGATTTTATCTTCCCACATACGTTTCCAAATGTGCTCGTCTTCTATTTCTGTGATGTCGCATACTGGAAGACCTTTCGAAAACACTTTGACAGTTCCCTCGTGTTCAGCCTTCTGTACCTGAGTCAATTCAAAATCCTTTTTCACCAACGCGTCCTTCAAACGGGTTGCTATATCCGTTGCAGTCCCTTTCAAACAATATATGTCTATATCTGGCAGTTCGATATCTTTATAAAACCGTTGATTTTTAGGAAGCATCGAGTTTATTGATCTTCCTCCATACATGAGGCAGCGTTCCTTTTTCAAAAACATCATGGCGACTTCTAGAATTCCCCCGCGTTTACGAAAGCTGGTTAGAGCTTTCTTCAACTCAACAAGCTCCGCTACCTTCTCAATTGAATCCACTGTTGTATCTAGCATATCTAGGAGAAGAAAAAGATTGGATGTGCGGTAAACTCCTTCAAAAAATATGGCCCTCCTCATGGACCAGTTTCTAGCAGCTACAAACATGATTTTCATAGGATTTCCCATACGGCCCCTGATGAGAAGACGGTACTACCATGAAGGTTTATCTCTGGGCACGATCTGGGTCTGCGGAACCGGGTTTAGAATTCTACCCCATAATAACCGTCTCAGAGAAAAGTTGAAACACGTCGATATACTAGCATGCGGATATAACCTTTCAAGATCCACTATCCACGCTGCCAACTATCCATCCACACAAATATACATAGGACTGAGCGCCCTTTTCTACATACTTTCCGAAAATTCACCTTACCCTGAGCTCCATTCTATCGTACACGCCCTATGTTGTGCAGGATGGATGGATCTGCTGAGACGATCAACTGTTTAGATGGTATCCTTCCTGCATGAGACGTGAATGTCCCATCAGACGCGCCAGTGAGTCTTTCTCTTTCGCAGTCATTCTTCCTATATCCAAATCCTTTCTACTGATATAGATATGCCTCAGCATTGTTAGACACATCTTATCCTTTCCGGTCACTTTCTTTAGAATATTGTTCGCCCATCTATTCCACGTGCCCGCTTTCATAGGAACACCGTTTTTCTCAAATAAGTAGTCGCGCGGGTTCTTAGAAAGGCTCTGCCTTAACTCTTTGTCCAATACTTCTGGCAAATCCTGCTCTATTCTCCTGTATCTGTCTGATGTTTTATAGTTATCCAATAAAAGTTTCCCTCCAGATTTAGGGAAAAGAACAATATGATTATCTGTTTGAGATCGATCCGGCAACTTTGCAGAGAAGTGGACTCTACACCTATCGTAATCTGACCTGGCTGGAGGAATAACCGTATATAGCAATAGCAATAGTCTTTCCGGACTCCCTGTATCTAGTTCGTCCCTTTTTTTGCATAGTTCTGAAAAGGTCATGTTGGCATCCTTCTGCCGCTGACTTGGTATATTGTCTCTGTACATTTCCTGTATTGGCTTAGAAACATTCGCCTTCAAATCCTTCCACTCCCTGAACAATGCATGATTTTCCTCTCTGAAGGCGTGGTTGTATCTCCACACTGACAAAATTGCAGATATCATTCCATCCTTCCAATGTGTAGAGTAATTTTCGGATGCTCTTTTCTTTTCAATGATTCCTGCATACACATTCGGCCTTCTCATTATGTCCGCTATCGTCATACCTGTGATTTCCTTCGAGTTTTTGAGCTGATCAAGGTACCTCAGCTTCGAAGACTCTCTTAGAAATGCCGTTTTCCTTATAGGAACCAACAAATAATCATCGTCCATACAATGAAAAAATAATCTTAGTTAGAGAATCCAACACCTGCCATTCCTCCGGCCCAACGAAGGACGTTCAGGTTACGGGCATAGACAGTAACATCTCCTCCATCAACGGAGAAGCGAGCGTCCCATTCGAGCTCGAGGACCGCAGAGTCGATGCGGCTGAAGTTGATAGACCCGGAAGGTTGGACTGCGGCCGTCTCGGGAGAGAGACAGAATGGCATCACCATAATACCCTTGTCCTGAGGAACCGCAGTGTGGGTGCGGTAAGGGGTGTAGAGGTTGAGGCGAGATCCCGGCACCCCCGTTTGAAGTTCGTGGTTGTTAAGCTTGAGGACAACTTCGGTGCAGGGGTTGAAGTACCCTTGAGAAGTCGTGACGGTCGACAGACTTCCAACGTCGATGTGCGTGAGAATGTCCGAGGAGGAGTAGAAATTGAAGTGTGCGTTGAGACTCTTTGCCGCGGCAGACTGGGGAAGGACGATAAGCTCAACAACGGGATGGTTGATGTTGAGACGCACCACGGTGCGGGACGAGCCAGTGCCGATAGATTCGACCGTCTGCTGGGTCTGAGTGATCAATGATTCCGAAGATGATAGAGCAAACTTCTTACGCTCGACAGCATCGAGGAAGGTGTACTGGCCCCAGATCTGAAGCTCGAGCCCTCCAGCAATCATATCGGCAGCGAGTTCCCTACGGGTCGCGTTCGTGATGTCTTCGCCAACGCCGAGGGGAGCACCATCGTCTCTCTCGGTGAAAATACGAATGGACGACGTAGCCTGGTCATAGTATTTCTTGGTAAGATGAGAAAGCGAGTTGAGGGAGAAGGTGAGACGGCACTCGTGGTATTGAAGGGACACGAGCGAGATGGAGAGCCCCGGGTGACTAGTGAACCAGAATGGGAGAGGGACGACGCATTCTGTTTCGGTCTCTCTTTTGGAGATGAGAGCATTTCCAAGAATTGTCTCGATTCCAGCGCGGTGAGAAGACGCAACGCCGAGGTCGTGAATTGCGTAGATGTAGGAGGAATACAGGCGGTCGATGCGACTTCCGCCAATTTCAAAGTCTGCCATCTCGAGGAGAGCGAGAGCTGCATAGTCGCAATATTGGTTGATGACAGGAATCTGAGTTGTAACAGCTCCGTCAAAGAAGTCTGCTGTGTAAGGAATCAGAGAGGGGAGTCTGACCGTCATGTAGAGGTCGGAAAGCATGTCAGCGTGGCGCGTGATAGTGCACGAAAGCCGTTGGGCCCCAAAGTCGACCGTCCCAGATACTGTTTGGGGGATGTGCTCTTGAGAGAACATTGTGTAACGACGGTAAGAAGCCTTCCACCAAGTGACTGTGGGGTTCGATGTCAGATACGCGTCTTGAGAACCAAGTGCGACAAGAGCAAGAAGTGCGGCACCCATTGTATACATACGAAACATTTTTTTTACGTCTTAACATCCAATTTTTTTTATCACCCAAAAATGGTTCCTGCGCATATGATTGCTCTTGCGATATGCTTTTTATGTATTCTGATCGTAGTGTATTGGACCCTAACAAAAAAGAGAAAAATCGTAAAGGAACAATTCACTTCTCAAGATGCTTGGGATGTGTTTGAAGTATACGACAAAATATTGGACAGATACCCCACTAATCTTGAGCTGTCCCAGGCCAGTAAAATGACAAAGGAATCTCTAGAGTCTACTCTCAGGATGTCTGACGAATACACAACAAAATTTAAGACAGGGAAGGAAGCAACCAAACCTCTATCCGAACAGGCTCTCCATTTGCGCGATGTCGAAATAATACGGAAAAACAGAAGAATATATTTATCTGTAAAAGGAAGAAAACCTCATCCAAGACTGGACTTCCCCATGAGGGATATTGTTTTGATGAATCGGGGTGACTTTAGTGTGCTGAGCGATATGCTGAAACAGCCTTGGTGGCCAACGTTTGAACGAGAAGTCATCCGAGAGTTCCCAAACGGTCTGAATAGGACAAAGCTCCAACTCCTATTAAAAGCGGTAGGAGGAACATATGCCTTTACAGACGAAAACAAAGACGGTGTAGACGATAGAATTCGGTTTATATCGGAAAACACCAAAGATACAAATAAAGAAGGCAGCGACAGATCTGATACTAGAGCGGGAGAAAGCGAGGAGGACAACGACTCTCAAGATAGAGTTGAAGAGGATGATACTACAACAGCCGAAAACGACAAGTATATTAGAAAAAAGGACATGAAAGAAATAGTGGCCATGATCGCAAAACTAAACCAGAACACATGTTCTCAAGAGTCTAGGCTCCCTAAGCACTGGCATATTCAAAATAACTATGACCCCATAAATTGGAAACTGCCTCAAGAACATCCCAATGTATGCATAAATGATGAAGACAACTCGTTTGACTATCGTGTAGTGCCTTCGACGGGCACCGAGGTGTTGACAAACTTGCCAAAAAATCCAATTATAACATAAAAGGAACTTCCGGGACAACGTAATCGTCTCCTACTTCAATGCCAGGTAAAGCATTCTCTATTAAGCCTCTTGCAATTTCACACATTTCACGGTCTATAGATCCACAGCGTTTGAAGTAGCAGTGGATGGATATCATCAGACACAAATCTTTCTCGTCAAATTCTATGGTGAATGAGTGGACAAGTCGGTCGTATTTTTCCTCTAATGCTTCTGGAATAACTCCTCGTATGGAATCTATTGATACAAGTTTTCCCATCTCATTACGGATACCTTCCTTAACATCATCCGAGAGAGGCTTCCTGCATTCATCTAGATTCAACCTGGACCTAAATCTATATTCAGACTCCGACGTGTCTTTTTTGACGACTACGATATCTATATCATTCTCAGACCAGCAAATGGTGTTGTGAATGCAAAAGGTATATATCTGTCTAGCTTTTCCAATGGGATAGTATAACGTTTGAGATACTTGTATCCCGTGTTCGACGAGCAGGTCTATTGTTTCATTTGTATATATTTCATCCTTTATTGCTTTTTCTAAATCGTATCCCTTAATCAGAAGTTCCCGAGCGACTCTATCGATATATTTGTAGGAGACGATATTCTTCTTGGTTGGAACTTGCCTTTTTTTCTGTGTCTTCTGTGTTTTCTTTTTCACTATCCTTTCATTTGCCTTCTTTATTTCGTCGTATTCTGCAGGAGTTGGGGACGTGATTAACCTAAGTATTCCCTTTGTTTTCTGCAAAGAAATCTTACTACTAGATTTTAAATACCTCAAAATAACATCTGTGACGTCTTTTGATATCGGTAGATTTTCCAAAGCGTTGACCACATCAGCCTTCGTTGTGTATTCTTCAAAATTTATAGAAATGTCTCTCGCCGACATTCTCTCGTAAATCCACCCAGTCATGTATAGAGGCAAATGTGACACAGTCACGTGTGACCGATCTTTCATTTTTTCGACCAATTTATAAATACACTCTCCGCACACGCCCTTCACCTCCTCCAGAACCCTCTTAAATGCCTTTATAGTTATTCCTTTAATGAGCCTCCCGTATTTCTTTTCGTCAATTATTTCAGATACTTTTTCCTTAAACATGACTCCTTCCAACTTCAGCATTTGATCTACGTCCACGCTTCTCCATTCTGTGTCGAGCAACCACTCGTAGAACAGCGGCGACGGTCTGGACCTTTGCAGTATTCCTTTCGTGGTATTCACGGAAGAATCGTCGAAGCATACATGAGCCATATCGCGTAGGGGATGAGGAGAGGTTCCTTGTACACAAGAATCAGAACAATTGCTGCCAGACACAGAGCCTCTATCACCTCCTTAGGATACCAGTCTATGGAGTAAAGATAGGGCCAGGTCAAAGTCGCAGTTAGCAGCGTCGCCAACAGTATAGTGAACGTTAGACTCGATGAGCGGGCCAGCAGAACTCCAAATATTCCGTATAATATAGGCCAAACGACGCCGAATACCCAGCCTGGAGGGGTGTTGGGAAGATTTGATCTAATCGGGAATAGTCTTCCCGATAGGGTTCCAATGAGAATAACCAAAATTGCGTAAGCGCTCTCTTTGAAGTAAATCATGTAGCTACAGAAAAAAAAGATAAATTTGATATAGAACTATGAGCGAAATGTCAGGAAAAATTGCGGCGGGGATTTTCGTAACAGCTGTAGAGACTATTTGGAAAATAAGCAAATGGCTGCTTGGAAAGATAGAGTCATACTTCAGACCCTTTCTAGGTTATGTATTTTCAAAAGTACCGTATTTCTTTGGCAATATAGTTAAGAAAATATCAGAATTAATAGGTGGAAACGGAGCATTTGCCGCGTATTTCTGGTTCATCTTGATAATCGTCGCTATTGTATACTTAAGTCTTTATTTCACAGGAACAATCGGGTCTTCCAACACCCGCTCTACTGTCGAAGTCTCGTCAGAAGAGGATATTATGATATCGTACTCTCCTGAAATAATAGAGAAATATAAGCCTTTTACAAATTGGGAGATACTCAAAAGAAATATTGGCTTTCTTCCCGATTACCGGTCAGGTATAGTATCGAAAAAAATAGACAGCCGATGCGACCAAGCGACAGCATGGAAGTACAACGATAGCTGTATAAGAGCTCCTCAATCAGAAATAGTTTGGATGTCTGAGGGGACTACATTTGTAATACCTAGAAAAACAATACCAGAGGGGTCTCGCGTTATATCTGCTCCGGACTATTACAATACATACGAGAAAACAAACCCCGATAATACACCACTCCAAGACTTCATGACTCTCTCTCCTAAAGACGACCAAGATGACATTGTCGACACCAGCTCACCAAACATAGATGACACCTCTTTACGTAAAATAAAGCGAGCGTATATCAACTTATTTTGAGTGGAGTTTCTGTGACTTCTATTCCACAATATGGTTCCGGATCATCGCCATAGTCTTTGTAAGTGTATATCCCTATTTTTATGGATTCCCGCAATAGGAATCTCATCGTCTCCCAAAATAGTTTACCATGTCCCTCATGACGCTCCCCCGTCTTTGGGTCGATGGGAACAGCCATGTGTGCGGCTTCATGGATTACGACGAACATGAGGGTGTCTATATTTTCTATATCGTTTGTCTTTTTGTCTCTTATACATACAACAAGGGATTCCTTGTTTAGCGTATACGATGTTAGGTCCTTAGACGTTTCTGCTAGCTCACTCACCCTAGAAGGAGACCAAGCCTTTTTCAGGTTAATGGTCTCTTCTCGATCAGGATAAGTAACAGACAAGTGCGATATAAGACTATCCATATTGTTTGAAATTACCCCTAAAGTACGGGCAGCCTCCTCTTTGTCTCCAAGATCTCTTACTTTATATACCCTTCCGTCCGATGAAGACACAACTTCAACCAGTTGTGACTGATCGCTCAGAGAGGAAGTCCAGTTCCTATAAGATAAGAGGAAACCACCAAGGAAACCCAGGACAACCACTGTTATTACAAATATGTTCTTCTCCATTCTATAACAAATAAATTCAGAATTCTATTACGCTACCCTCAAACCTAAATTTTATCCGTCCATTGACTATTCCAAATACCTGCTCTGGTATATCTTCATCGCATGAATATACGTTCAGCTTCATGGACTCTATCTGGGATTTTAGCTCCATATTCTCAGCAATGAGTTGATTGACTCTCCTTTTCAAAAGCGATAGTGACATATTGACTTCACAATTTTCTATCCTTTACATGGACCCCTCCATTGGAAACGAGGACATTAATGTAGTCGTCTACAAGAATACCCGGTACTCTATTGATGATGACAGTGATATAATCACTTTCTATACAAATTCCAATCTTATTTTAAATAAGTACAGTGAATTTGTCCATAGTTTTCCATTGGCGCAGCAATATTTATCTATCGAAAAGGTGGATAGTTTGCCTTTAAATGATTATCAGTTTAC
>Ga0222716_10003210_pt1 | contig 13101 bp, 18 predicted proteins | sample C33_13DmetaG_FD_165044 | JGI IMG/M metagenome (GOLD analysis project Ga0222716, IMG submission 165044) | Estuarine water microbial communities from San Francisco Bay, California, United States - C33_13D | ecosystem: Environmental > Aquatic > Marine > Unclassified | place: USA: California... | reverse complement strand
CACCTACTTGTAGTGTAGCAGAAACGGTTACCGTGCTATCTCCCAAAGTGGAAAATGTTGCACAGTACCAAGACGCAGATAATCCTGTAGTAAGCACAGAATTACTTGCAGACCTTGTCACAGAGCCTGTAAGGGAATGGAATTCCGCTTATGGTACTGATGGTGTACTTACTACCACAACAACAGTAAGCACAACAGCCAATGAGCCAATAATTACAGCAGGAGCAGAATCGACGGCAACTGTGGATTACACAAAGAACAGAACTACACCAACAGGCATTAAGAATCAAGTGAATGTGATCGTGGACAACTGGAGAAAAACAACAGTGACGAAACCCGCGGTTCGGACAACTTCCAACACTGTGGTTTACAACGACACACTTACAAAACAAAAGAGAACTTGGACCATCACAACAAAGAGGAACAAAGTGACCTATGCAGATGGCACAACGGAAATCATAGAAACTGCACAACCTAAAGTGTACACAGATTGGGAAACTGTTCAGACCGAAGTAATACAGAGAACCGAGACAGAAGATGTTGTTACGGCCAACATATTCCTGACGCCTGACATCACAGATGAGTTTGTCTCACAGGCATCATCCACTGTGAAAAGTGCGGCATACACAGATGATGACGAGGACCTAGGTACACAGACTACCGGTCTAAGCACTAATGCCGATGACTTCCATACAACAGAATTCAACAAGGACACCAGCAAATCTATCATAAATGCCGACAAGGCCTATGCCAAAGGTTGGACAGGTAAGGGTGCGGTGTTGGGTGTGCTTGATTCATACCAACAGACAGATCACGAATCACTGGACGGCAAATACAAATGGTACAACGACTACGTCAGATACGAGGATGGTACCACTGATGCGAATGGCAACGAACTAGGAACTGTGGCAAACGGCGGTAAGAACGTATCGCATGGAACACACGTGGCAGGTATAATTGCAGGTAAGCGGGATGGTACAGAGTTCCATGGTGTGGCCTTTGATGCTGAACTGGTTGGGGCAAACATCGACTACTATGGTTCAGGTTCAGCACATCTAAGTTATGCACAGTCGGCCCTCAAAGATATGACTAAACTTAAAAGCACCACAGCACAAGGTGGTGAGAACATGAACATCGTTGCGGTGAACATGAGTTTCAACAGAACAAACCCAAACTTTCATTACGGCACAGTCACGCAACTGAGCGACGGCACATACTCTGCACCAAAGATCACTGACAGGATGAACAGCGGTGGAGGTGCACAGCACTGGCAGGTTGCAACTGATAATGATATTATTTTAGTCAACTCAGCAGGTAACGGTTTATACATAAATGGTGAAATGAATTATGACTACGCACTTGATCCGGGCATCTGGGCAACCGAAGTTGACGCTAATGGAAATTTAGTGTTAGGTGGCAAAATGATCATCGCGGGTAACTGGGGTGGTACAAAAGCAGATGGACAGGTAGTGGGGAGTAAAGCAGGACACATCTGTCTTAACATTGTTGACAATGCTTGTCAAGACACATATAAGACATCAGACTTCTACATATTGGCACCTGGTAATTCTGTGTATTCGAGTGCACCAGGTGACGGTTATGCCACAATGGGCGGATCAAGTATGGCGGCTCCTCAGGTCACAGGGGCAATGGGTATACTGCATCAGATGTGGCCACACATGAAAGGTGAGAACCTAGTGAAACTTGTTTTAAACACTGCTGACAAAGAAATCAATAATTATGACGTCAACATACACGGACAAGGTATGCTAGATCTAGACGAAGCAACACAACCGCAAGGTGCAACAGGCATACCGACCACGGGCAGAGTCGACGGCACATTGACTTCACTCAACAACACATACTTCGCTACAGGATCAACCAGTGCATTCGCAAGTTTATCAAACTTGAAGATAATGGTCATTGACGACTATGACAGGGATTACTACATGAATCTAGGCAGTGGTTTCACAGTCAAAGACAACAGGAAGTATTCAGATGTTGACATGCTGATGGCAAACAACAACACATTCCTACCAACACAACAGATGTATGGAACGTTCACACAGGGAGGACAATACGACCTAGACAAGAACTACAATTTTGGATTTTACACCGGTGAAAATGGCAATGGTGACTACTCGGTGAACGTGGGTAAGAACTTCATGCTACACAAAAACTTCAAACTGAAAACAAGCATTGGACAGATGAGTGAACAGGAAACATGGTTAGGTAACTCCTCAGATGGTGCTCTCGCAGTGGGCGACAACAACAACACAAACTTTGGAAACATAGGTGTCGAATATGCACTGGGCAACAACGTGTTGAGCTTGGACTACACAAAAGGTAAAACAGACATCAACACAACAGACGGAAGTATTATCAAAGGCTTCTCAGATGTGAAAACAGAATCTTACAGGTTGGCTTATGAAATACACAAAGATAAGCACACAACTTTCGGTTGGTCGTTCTCACTTCCAAGTCACGTAACATCGGGTTCGATGGACTTGGAAGTAGCCGAAAGCGTCAATCTAGACGGCACGATAAACTACACGAACTTCAACAGTGATCTCACACAGAGCACAAAAGAGAAGAACCTTGGCTTCTTCTACAGCAAGACAGCAGAAGACGATCTAGATGCCACGTTCAACTTCAGTGCAGAGTACAGACAGGACGTGTCAGGACAGGACGGCAAGGATGGAGTGAATCTTGCATTCAACTATGTGAAGAAATTCAATGGTGCATGTGGATTCCTTTTCTGGAAGAACCCCAAGTGCTACAACGAGGATGGGACTAAGAAAGACATGAAGGCATTGTACGCCGCACAGGGCAAGGAAGTTGACAACGCAACCAAACACGGACTTGTATACGATCTTGAAAAAGACATGTTCGTACCAATCAAGAAATAATGCAGAAAGACATATACAAAGAGAATTACTTTGGCACTCTGATGTGCATACTCGTTGACGAGTCTCGTAGGATGATGTCTACGTTCATGCCCACGCCAGAACTGCACAAGATTCAGAATGAAATGTGTCGGGCGGGCAGTTGGATAGACCACATGCCCATAGGAACGATAGTGGAGACCGAACCCCAGGCATCAATAAAAAAATTAATGGAGGACGCACTGCCGGAGTACAGGAGATTGGCGGCAAACCTCATAGACAGGTTCATAGACGAGTTCGAGGCACAGGGCGGACCTAGAGCAGAGATCACAGAAAAATTTGAAAGGATGTACAAATGGAAACAATAACGATAACATGCACAAACAACGACAGGACAAAAGAAGCAGAGGTACTAGAACGTAACGACAAGTACATGAAGGTACAGGTACCCGGAACTCAATTATTCATAGAGATGTTCAGGGACGACGTAAATATCCCATACACAGGACACACAGCAGGATTGGAGTTTGAATGGCAACCGAAAAATTAAAATTTAAGTTAGAATTATACGCAACCATGTGGGATCGCCCACCGCATGCGGAAATTCTAGTTGATAACAAAAGCCATTTCAAAGGTGCTATAACAGGCACAGAAGACAAACCAGACCTCATAGAATTCGAACACGAGCTAGAAGAGGACAAAGAATATCATTTGATTATTAACAGATCAGGCAAGAGCAAGAATCAAACTGTGATCAACGACAAAGGCGATATTTTAAAGGACCAACTGCTACACATTAAAAGCATGGAGATAGACGAGATAGACATAGGTGCACTGGTGTATGAGGGAGTTTACACACCGATATACGCAGAACCATGGGCCACACAGCAACGTGAGGCAGGTGTCGAACTTCAGAAATCATTCAAGAATGTCACTCAAATGGGGCACGATGGCGAGTGGAAGTTTAAGTTTGGTTCACCATTTTACATGTGGCTTTTAGAGAACCTTTACTAATAAATATGCTTGTATGAGAGCATCACAATTCATTTCAGAGAACATAGATTCAGACGCAGTAAACGAGCTGGATACCTACATCATGAACAATGAGGATCTGTATCGTAGACGTTTCATGCCAATCATATCCAACGTAAAAAGAAAAATAGCGAAAAATGTCTATGATCACGAAAAGGCACAAAAACTCTGGATGTACCTGGTAGATGATGCCGCAAAAGAATACGTAAAAGAATTTGGCTCAACACAAGATGATATCAGCAACATGTTTCCAAAGGAAACTAGGCAACAGGTCGCAAAAATTATTTCAGATAGAGAACTTGAAAACATAAAGGCAGGCGAATACGATGTACCTCAGGGAACTGTTTCTTAAGGAGGACGATCGTTCAACAGCAGTATTTGCCTTTGGTCGATTCAACCCTCCCACAATAGGACATGAGAAATTAATTAATAAAGTACAACAGGTTGCCAATAAGGTAAATGGCAAGGCTTATGTATTCCTTTCACACACGGACGGTACCGCAAAGGACCCAATAGATTTCACAACAAAGTTAAGTTACCTGAGACAACACTTCCAATCAGATCCAAAATTGAGTTTTGGTGACATCAGAGCAAACACCATAATCAAAGTGATGAAGGTGCTGGAGCAGGAAGGTAGAACAAAGGTGATAATGGTCGCAGGCGATGACAGGGTGATGCAATTCAAGAACCTATTGAATCAGTACAACGGAAAACCAACCAAGGCTGGAAATGTTGAATACACATTTGACAGCATAGATGTAGTAAGTGCGGGACAACGAGATCCAGACGCCGATGATGTGACAGGAGTCAGTGCATCCAAGGCCAGAGAACTTGCAATGAAAGGACAGGAACACGAATTCAGCAAGATAATCATGGGCGGAGACAAAGGCAAAGTGCTGTACGACAAGATACAGGACCAGTTTGGTAAGACGGTTGACAAGAACAACAAGAAGTTGTATAATGAAAACATGGAAGACGTAAAACCAATTGTATATCTTGACATGGACGGAGTCTTGGCGGACTTCTTTGGTGGGGTTGAATTCCTGTATGGTGTAGATCACTGGAAGGAACTTACTAATGACAAGACAAAAGACTTAAAAAAACAAGTTATTGATAGGATTACAGGTACAGACTTCTTCGCAGTGTTACCAAAATTTGACACAGCAGATGCATTGATCGACATGGTTAAAAAATTCACAGGTGGTAAGTTTTCAATCAACACTTCACCATTGAGAGGTGATCATGAGAATTCCGCGAAATATAAAAAAGTATGGATATCAAACAACATTGACCAACCAGACGAAATAATTGTCACAGGGCGTAAAGAATCATATGCCAAAGACAAGGGCACAGGCACACCAAATATCCTAATTGATGACAGGCCAGTCAATATACAGAAGTGGCAGGCCGCGGGCGGATACGGAATTCTATACCAAGCAAACAGAGATCCATTAAGTAAAGTACAACAAGCACTTGAAAAATATGGAAAACAAGATCAATAAGCATTTCTGCATTCAACCTTTCGTAAACACAACCACCAGGATACAGGGACAGAACAATGTGTGTTGTAACATCAATAGTTTAAACAGCACCATAGATACCGAATCACCAAGAGATTTTTTTAATTCTGTTGCCGTAAGAAAAATGAGACAGAAACTGTTGAAGGGAGAAAAACTTGCGGAGTGTTCACAATGTCACTATCAGGAGGAACTTTCCAATTCCAGTCAAAGAATAGAATATAACAAATACTACAACATACGTGACAACCAGACTAACGAATACTACGAAAAAATTGTAAACAAACTTAAACTTACTAAACTAGAAAATCCTTTGTATGCCGAATTACACATTAGCAACCTATGTAATCTAAAATGTTTGAGTTGTAATGAACGTGACAGTAGCAAGTTCCATGCTGAAAACAAAATATTGGGAATAAGTGATAATCCAAACATTGATTATTCTAAATTTGATATTCACAAATATAAAGCACTAGACTCCATAATAAAAAAAGGACTACTATTCCTTGATATAAGAGGTGGAGAAACATTGATGGTGCCCGAGGTAAAAAAGATACTGACGGAAGTAGATGATGAGATGGCCAAAAACATCACCTTGAAGATTCAAACAAATGGTACAATATTACCAGATGACACCTGGATTGGAATATTCAAAAAATTTAAAAGAACAAAAGTGAACGTAAGCATAGATGCGTTTGGAGATGAAAATCACTATGTGCGATTTCCTTCTGATTGGGAGAAAATCACATCAACCATAGGTATTCTCGAGAAGAATGACATAACATTTTTAATTAACACAGTGGTCAGTAATATCAACTTGCTACTGCTAGATAAATTGTTTGCATGGATCCAGGAAAACAAATATCTTAACTATTTTTATATACTTGAGTCGCCTGAACATTTTAGGCCCACAAATCTACCACAATCTTTACTTGACATCGCTGTAAAAAGACTGCAAAATGTTAACAAGAACTTTGTTAATAAAGATTGTCATCAGAAATTAGATGACCTTATTGGAATGTGTGAGTCAAAAGGTTCCGATACAGATTGGCAAATTTTCTGTAAAAATATAAAAATGCGAGACAAGTATAGAAAAAATAGCATAACTAACATTATACCACAAATAAAGGAGTACATGAATGCCAAAATTTGAAGGAATCAATAGAGCATACGCGACAGGCGAGATACCCAAGACGCCACAAGAGTTGCAAAGAGAACTGGACGAGAGAATGCAGAAGTTCTTGGCAAAAGGTGGCAAGGTCGAGAAAGTCAAAGCACACAAACCCACAAAACAACAGTTGAAAGACTGGACCATTTAGTGGACGAACTTGAGCGTATAAAGAAGTTAGCAGGATTGTATGACAATCCTCATCGAACAGAAGATTCGATGGGCGAAAACCTATCATATGTTGGAACACAGAAAGCACAATATCAAAGAAAACACAACATTAAACCGGGCACAGACGAGTGGTTCAAACTTTGGTTCGCACAACCTAGACTTACTGGTGAAAACCCAATGCCCAAAAAAAAATAGCAAATTTGCTATGTTTGACAATCCAAATAAAAACATGTTCCTACACAGGAGCAGTAAAATAGATGCATGGGGGAAGGACTCCACGGCATTAATCGAATATGAATTTGATGAATACGGTTTTCGAAAACAAAATAATTACCAAAAGGAACCAGAGCATGTCTTTTTTGGCTGTAGCCTGCTTTTTGGCATAGGGATAGAAACAAAAAACATATTCACCAACGGCCTCAACTGTTGGAACTTCGGACTTGCCGGCTCATACACCGAGCAGGAAATAATTGAATGTTACAAACGGTTCACCGAATTACAGATAAAGAGTAATATTATTTTTGTATGGAGAGACTTCAATTCTACACCAAAACATATTTTAGATAATCAAGAAGTGCATCATTTTGTACCAATAAACTCTAAATCAAAGAATCACACCAGGCTCATGGAAAATATAGATTTTGATGTGAGTGGTACACACTGGGGTATAAAAACACATACGAAGTTCCACAAATTATTATGCAATTTCCTAAAATAATGCTTTTGGCCATCGGTGGCGCTCATGGAGATTTCCTTTTGAATTGCTGTAAATTAATGTTAGAAGGATCAAAATTTGCAATTAACAACCAAGGTCAGACTGTGTCAACCAGTGTATACAAAAATCAACACTTTATAGTTGGGGGTAAAAGAGTGCCAGTTGACTATACTCATCTTACAAAAGAAACTCCATTGGTTGAACTCAGTCACATGTGGTACGAGGAATACAAAACATGGAATACACAATTTTACTTTATCGAGTACGATGACATCTTGTTACCTAAAATAAAGGAAATGTGGATCAAGAAAGCCTGCAGGTCAAATATAGACATGGCTTTAGAAAGTTACAGAAAAGCATGGAGTGACAGCATCTCAAAAACATTTAGCAGAGAAAACTTTGACGAAATTTTTGCTGTGCTGAGTAAAAGAGCCAAGAAATTGTTTATGAAACAGCCAGGTATCATACCTATAGACATGGTCAAGTTGTATGATTATTCAAGCCTTGTTGATGTGCTTAAGAGCATGGGTATTTACAATACTGACCTTGAGCATGATTTACAAGAGATCCATGGCAAATGGATACACATTAACCAGGAAAATATAGAACAAATTAAAAGCATATTAGCGAAATAAATACCCGTAAATGCGAGCATTAGAATTCACAGAAACAAGTTGTCCAAGGACTAAAGCCAAGGAGTGTTCATGCAATAAGGTAAACGCAATTACCGAAGCAGAACAGACGGTGGTTGCACAGTGCATATTGGAGCATTCTGACGCTGTAAAGGGCTCTATACTGCTTATACAGGCACCAAATACACCCACTCTAATAAAAGGCACGATCACAGGACTACAACCTGGACTACACGGATTCCACATACACGAGTTCGGCGACATGAGTAATGGTTGCAAATCAATGGGTGGACATTATAACCCAGACGGAGTGGACCATGGCGATATCAACGAGGGACACGTGGGTGACCTTGGAAATATCACGGCAGATGAATCAGGCACGGCAAAGTTCACGATCGAAGCAAAGAGGGTTGACCTAATGGGAGAACGTTCGGTTATTGGGAGAGGATTCGTAGTGCATGAGGACGAGGACGACCTAGGCAAGGGCGGAGACGCAGAGAGTCTTAAGACAGGCAACGCAGGTGAAAGACTTGCTTGTGGTGTGATCACAATGAGGGCGGCGGAATGAAGTTCTTGATATTCAATGGCAGTCTAAAAACGGATGCAGAATCTAACACATTCAAGGTGTGTAAGATGGCACAGTTGGCATTTGAGAAAATGGGCCATGAGTGTGAAGTAATAACAATGCGAGATCTGAACTACGAAGGATCAACAGCAGACGTCAACGATGAACTGAAACCTCACATAATGAAAATGTTTGACGTGGACGGTGTCATATTCGCAACACCTATTTGGTGGGGCAATCACAGTTGCCACATACAGGCAATGCTTGAAAGATTAGACGTGATATACAGTTGGGCGAAGGACAACAAGCATCAACCTTTCTACAACAAGGTGTTTGGTACTCTAGTCTCAGGAGGTGGAGATGGATTCCAACACATACACGGAGTCTTATATTCCGCGGCCGCAAACTTTGGTTTCACCATACCGCCACAGTGCAACATAGAATCAAAAGCACAGGGCATAGACGAGATCACACAAGACGATGACACAGTAGAGCAGGTCAAGAACTGCACGATAAACATGACAACATGGGCAAGGATCCTTAAAGATGGTAATCCAACAAAAGATGCCAGACACGGATCTGTAGACATCAATGAGAAGTAAAGAATAAATATTGGCATGATAAAAGAAGCACTAATAAAGAAACTAGAAGGTGATGTTGCTGTTGCAGAAACAGATCTAAGAACTTTCCTGGCACAACCAATCGGTGTAGCAGAACACATTGATTATGTAGTGACAGCGGAGAAAAAATTAGAAGCACTAGCACACGCCAAAGATAAACTGTCATCATTGCGAGACCTGTAACATGAAGATCAGGGAGGTGCTGGCAACAAAATACGTACATCCTGATGTTGACAAAATTCTAAAAAAATACCAACGACAGGCCAAGGGCAGGTCAAGGATGGGATACCATTCCATGATGGCATACCCATACAGAGTGGAAGGCTGGAGCAAGAAATACAAGAAGAGCATAAACTGTTCTAACCCAAAGGGGTTCTCACAGAAGGCGCACTGTGCGGGCAGGAAGAAGAAATGAAAATACGAGAGTTCATAATAATGCCACACACTGCTGACACGATGGGTCTGATACATAGACCAGGTACGGGTCCAAACAACAGGTTTGACTTCAAGAACAAGGGCAACAATCGAGCCAATGAGAAAGCACCCCCGGGCAGGGAGAAACAGGTCAAAGCACTGAAGAAAAAATTTGGCAAGTCAGGAGCATACGCACTGGCATGGGCTCAACACAACAAACACGGTAAACCCAAGAAAGAGGCCGCGGGTGTGGGCATAGTCACGAAACAGAACGCCACAAAGGATGTGCCTGTAGGTGGCCAGTACATGAACGTTAAGAAATTGAAGTTGGATTGGAAAGAGTTCAATGAGAACTTCGCGGACGGCAAGAAGAAGGGCAAGAGCAGGCCAGGACGTGTGAAACGTGCAGGTGCCAGTTGCAAGGGCAGTGTGAGTTCTTTGCGATCAAAAGCAAAAAAATACAGCGGTGAAAAATCCAAGATGTACCACTGGTGTGCCAACATGAAGTCCGGACGTAAAAAATCAAAATAATTACTTCTGTATGAAGTATGTTTTTGGTTTCAATGTCGGTGTAGAGTTATATAAAAAATTTCCCACAATCCAGGTTTTCACACAAGACAGACTCATAGACGAATTTGAACTTGATGACTCACACACGTATCAAGAATTCTCATTGTTTAATGATGATGAACAGTTAGCCGACAAATCTTTTAGACATGTACTCAATAACGTGAGTAAAAAAGTAAATCTTTATATTTTAAATGCGGATTGCCTACAGGATAACATCAGACTGGTTGTAAGAAACAAAGACAGTAATTATACAAATGGTTTCATGACAAAAAGCACCCTCATCCGTTTTGCACACATCTTCCTAATGCCAGAACAAATATTTTTGAATGAGGATGCCCAGTCACAAATCATCAGACATTGGGACAATATTGGCCTACCTGACACAGATCCAACGAAAGAACATGGTAAAAAATTCATCACAAAATGGCCCATGTGTATGGATTACAGGGGAAGACAGTATGGTGGTGACGTTACATTTACCATTCCTATTTCACATGACATGAAATACAAACATTTTAATAGGGATCCGCAAATAGAGGAATATTATCCTGCAAATGATCTGGGATTCGATGGTGGTAATCATAAGAATGTGTTTGTGAGCGTGAGCAGATTTATGCGTGTGTGTAAAAAAATATCTAATAAATACAAGCATGAAAATCAACGAAATTCTGATTAGAGAACAGGCAACAGCGGGTGCCACTTCAGCGGGCAACATAGCCACAGTCGTTAGTCCACACATCGCCATAGGCAAGGACAGGGGCAACAAGGCATACACGGGCACACCTGGAAGATCAGGCACACGTGCTCCGAGATTACCAAAGATAGTACAACCCAAGAACCCAGACGGCACGGCCAAGGGCGCACACAACCTACCGGGCGTGAACCTCATGGGCGGACCGGCGATAAAGAGGTCATACCCATAATGGAAACATTCACGGTGGCAACATTGATGCTTGAGAAAGATTGGGAAGTCAAGTGTAAGAACTGCGGTTGCGACAGCCATTGTGGCAAGACTTGCACAAGGAAAGAACAGCATTATCCCACAGACGGCTACATGGAGTACCCAATAGAGGTTTGTAAGCAGTGTAGATGTGAGGCCTGCGCCGCATAAATATTGACATGAGAGCACAAGAATTCATCAGAGAAGGCGCTGAAATGATAGCGTACCATAAACATCCAAAAGACAACAACCTATGGACGTTCCCAGATGCATACAAGGACGACGCGGAAGTGGAGAGTCCGTACATGAGCAACGCCAGTATGAGACAGTTCCTGGACGCACTTGGATATAACCCAGACTTCGAGGACCAGAGTCCAGTGCCAGCAAAAGAATTCATAGCGAGGACCACACAATGGTTACAGAAAAACATCGGCAAGAGATCGCCGGAAGAACCAGCAACCAGGGACGGCAACATGATTTCAGGCGGCAAGCCAGAGGGCTACATGAACCAGATGGTCAAAGCACACAACGAACTCGCAAGAAAAATCATAACCAAATATCCAGAAGTGACACACTTGGGATTCAATTAACATGAAGTTCAACGAATTATCAGACATGATGCAGAAGCCGGAACCAAAGCCGGACACCTACGAAGCGGGCATGGCCTTGAACCAATTGCTCAAGATCGGCACACACGCGATCAAAATACACAACATGATCGATGACGATGCTGAGATGGAGGCATGGGTTGCCAAGAAGATCGACCTAGCATCAAACTACGTGAAAAGCGTACACGGCTATACCGTGGGCGAGAAGGCGGGCACCTACGATGACGCGGGCATGACCGAAGACGCGGGCGAGGGACACATGAGCAAGAGCCAGTTGTACCAGACCGCCAAGATGGCTATAGAACTATTAGACATGATCAAAAAGGGTGATGACCTTGAGGGTTGGGTGCAGACAAAATTAAACTTGGCGGCGGACTACCTACAAGCGGTATACCACTACGAGGACTACCAGAAACTAAATCCATACAGGGAAGAACTTGACGGTGCGTTGATGCAGAGACACGCGGGCATCATACAGAAACACCTGGACGAGATACTTGAGAGGAAATGCAGGGCAGAAGATGTTGACACCAAACCTGGCATGATGAGGATATTAAAGAAAAGAGTCAACGAAGTTGAGAAAGAGATCGCCAAAGAAAACAGGAAAGAGACAAACGAGGATCAAGTAAATGAAGATCCAAGAGCTGTGGGGAGGGCACTTGCAAATTTAAAATACGGCAAAGAAATGGCAGATGCAATATTAAAAGGCAGAGACACGATTACATTGATTCCAAAAGCACAGTCTTACATTTCAGGCGTAGATCAGACAATAGAGTTACTGGACAAAATGTATTCAACAGGAAACAGGAAAGAATCACAAGAGACCACGGAAGCAGTTGAGCTAGAAGAAGGCATCCGAGAGTGGGGCAAGAGGCTGGCCATGGCGGGAGTTATTGTGGCAGGATTGGCCGGAGTAAACTCGATCAACAACGCAATAGACAATTCAATACCAGCAGTAAAGGCTATGAACACAGCACTAGAGATGGCACAGGATTCAGGCAATGATGAACTGGCCAAAATGATAGAAAAAGACCTATCAGACGCCAAAGTTAGACTGAGTTCTGGCAAGGATCTAACACATGTGGCTGATCTACAGGACAAATACGCCAAGTTCATGCAGACAGAGGGACTAGCATACGAGTCAAAATTAGCGGTCAACCTAAAACAACGCCTTAAATAAAACTGTAACAAATATAAATAACTCGTATGAGCACAGACACAAGTTTCAGAGACCTAGTAGCACGTCTAAACGCCATGAACAATG
>Ga0222716_10003209_pt1 | contig 13101 bp, 10 predicted proteins | sample C33_13DmetaG_FD_165044 | JGI IMG/M metagenome (GOLD analysis project Ga0222716, IMG submission 165044) | Estuarine water microbial communities from San Francisco Bay, California, United States - C33_13D | ecosystem: Environmental > Aquatic > Marine > Unclassified | place: USA: California... | reverse complement strand
CGACTATCCTTGCTAGGGTCACATCTCGGTCTTCAATCAATTCTGACCAGTCCCAGGTAGCAGAAAGAGACTCTGGTAAGTCTCTCATTCTTAGTTTTCCATCTGCAAAGTATCCTCTGCATTGTTTCTTGTCGTCAATTATCTGAAATATCATTGTTCCTCCGGTTGATATTAATTCTGTGATTTAAAGTTCCTGATCTTTTTGTTGATAAAATACGAAACTGTTCATTAATATAACCTATGGATTTAGATGTGTCAAGTTTTTTTTGAAAAATAATTGCTTTTTCTTTTATTCTGTCCAATTCAGGCTTAGAGTACCTGCTGTATTCTTCCGTGTTCCTAATATTGATATAATTTATTATATTATATATTATATTATTATTAATATTATTATTTATATATATATTATTTATTTTAGTATTATTACAAGTAGTATCAATAATGGTTAGTTTTTCATTGTTATCTATAAACAATCTCCAATTATAATTTAATATATTTATCAATAACTGTAAATCTCTCTCAAAGCATAATGAAAAATTCTCAGAAAATATTAAACTTTCACTTGACAAACTATACTTTTCGAGGTATAATAATAAAGCTGGTGAATTTAAGTCTGCTATCAGTATCCATGGAGCATTTTGATGAATGTTGAATCCATACTGTTTAGCTGCGTTTAAATAAAACCCGTATTGTTTGTCGTTTAAGTATTTTTCTTTTTTTGAGTCATCTCCAATAGAATCATTGGATAGACTAATAACCAAGCCGGAGGTAAACATGTTTGATCTTTTAGATTTTTGAAAGCCTGAAAATGTCATAGGAAAATTAGAACCATTGTTAGAATTCCATTTCAATAATTCGTTAACCCAATCTTCAAATTTCTGTATCTTATTGCGATCTATTGTTTTATTAAATTCGTTTATGTACTCGTTAACAAATGATACATAAACTTGTTGAGGGTTTTCATATGCTTTATGAACCTTCAAGTTAAAAAGAAAAGAATCCTCAGTAACTTTACCCATCATCTTTGCTTGATCTATCTTCCTAGTAAAAGCTGTGAAAGCATCAGAAACAAAATTCATAACAGAAGGCGCTGAAGAAACATCGTATGAGTTATCTAATCCTTTTAGACTCTCCTCTTTGGGATAGATAGAATTATAGTTCTTGTCTATTCTTCCGTAGTATACTCTGTCTGTAAAATTGTAATCAACAATATTCGTGTCATTTTGAGGGTTTAATTTATACTTAACCCTTTCTGCAACAAGTTCAGATATAGAAGTCGTACTGTTGTTTCCTTTAAACTTCATTATTCATCCTCCTCCGGTTGAGATATGTTACCAGTTTGTGAATAGTCTAACAATAAGTTTTCAAGGTCAAGAATAGTATCATTGCAATCAATAACATTGTTTTCAGCTTTTGGTGTATCAATAGCTTGATCCTCAATAGAACAGAAGTTTTTAAACCTGTTTTTGTTTGGCTTGCTACCTCTTGGACTTGAAGAGGAAATTTCTTCTTTCTTTTCACCAGAATGTATAAACAAAGCATCAATCGTTGTTTCAAATTTTCCCGGAGAAATGGTTGAATTAACTTTTATGACCTGTTGATAACCTCCAATACCCATTATATTAGATAAATTTGGGATATCAACGGTACCAGGCCCATCATTAGGTTGTCCAAACTCAGGTCCTCCAAATCCAAATGGATTCACAAAGATCTCCATGCCGGGGTAGAGGAGGGTATTACCTATCATAGTCATAGAACACCTATATGCTGAAGATAACTGTAAAAGGTTATTGGAACCCTGATTCATCATTCTAGACTCTCTGATGTATTGAATATCTGATTTGGAGAAATTTATTTTCTTGACAAGACCTTTATCAGCACCTATGAAGAAATGATAAACACCTCTGGACTCATCATCACTTTTTACACCAAGTCCCACAAAGTTGTCTGGGCGATAATGTACAAATATAACCATGTAATTAAAGAAATCTGAAGATTCTGCCTTGTTTTGATCAAACGAAGAAGTTGACAAGGGTAGTTTTCCTGCACTGTAGTGAGAAGCTGCGTTCATAATAGGATTGTTGTTGTCTTTGATTTCAAGTTCTTTTTTTAGAAGAGCATACAAAGGATCTTCAACCTTCCCTTTCTTTTTTCCATAAGCCATTAGAGACATGGTTTTGAAAGATAATCTTTTATGTTGTCCTGTGTTTACGCAAACTTCTTGGAATATGTCTTTTATCAGATATAGAAAGAATCTTTTTATAAAATCAATTATAGAAATTGCTTCTATTTTTTTATCTAGTATCTCTCCCTTATACCAGTCAATAAAAGTATCCAGATCAACAGGAATTTGACCTATGTTTGTTAATAACTTGTTGTTTTCACCAAGTAAACTTAGAGAAAAGGAAGTCAATATTACCTTAATGTTTTCCACTTCTGGAAAGAACGTTGTTGAGTGATCTTCTTCATAAAGTGAGTCCATTAGAAAATATACCAAATCAGCAAAATAGAAAAAGTTTATCTTTGTACCCAAACTTGGGTCTGGGTCTGCTAGGTGGTTTGATACAATGTAACTCCATTTTTCTTCTTGGGTTTTTCCATCAGGAATTTCACTTTTTACTTTCTTCACTACTTCTTCTTTGCTTTGCGCATCGGCTTTTGGTATACTCTTTAATTTTGGAGTCTTATAGAAAAAACTTTCACGAGAGATACTCTTTCTATCAATCTTGTTAACAAAGCAAGAATACATGCAATCATTTAGTATCAATTTCTCTGTTAAGGATTGATACATCTTTTGTCTTCCAATGTTTCTAGCTCCTCCAATAGCGGCTCTAAATTCTGATAATTGCTTTTCGTCACAAGAGTTGTCTGCCAAAGCTTGTTCGTATATTTTTAATTGTTTTTGTTCCAATTTTCTTGCTTCTCTGGACAACAGGGCATTCATGATCTTAGTTCCTGTTGCTCCTTCGATATAAGCTATATATTCCGCAGATATTGTAACACTACCATCATCTGCAATACTTATATCATGATCTATCAAATTTAAATAGAAAGACTTATTGATGGTTTCTAAAGCCTTTTTCAGTTGCTCTTTTCCATCAACAACACCGGGTCTTTTCATAATGCTGTTTACATTTGAACCTGGAAATTCCCAGCCAACATCAGCTCTAATTCTGTAGTGAGAAGGATCATAATGCAAAGGAGAATTGGTGTTTGCTCCTTCATTAGCTCCTTGCCTAGGACAGAATTTTGTATTCACAAACAGATCTACATATCTAAACTTGTAAGTATCATCTTCGATTGTTACTTCTCTTTCTCTAGAGAAGTCCGAGAAGGTTTGAAAATACAACTCCAATTTTGCTTTGATAAACTTTGTAGAAGTGGCAGGAGTTTCTCCGTCAAATGAGAAATTAAACGACTTTATTCCATATCCGTCTCCTTTATCAAACGTGTTTGGTTTACTGAGCATTTCAACTCTTTTTGTTGAAGTGTGAGATTTAAATGGTATTTCTCTAGTGAGATAAGGGTTCTTTTTTCCCTCGGAAGGGTCATAATATATTTTAAACAGTCTTATTTTTGGTACCAAAGCTGCGTACAACTCGTTCGTCATATTCAAAAATGGCCTAATCTTCTCTGCTTTTGGGGTTATAAGTTTGTTTATCAATCCATTTTGATCATCTGTGTTTGAGCGATCCTCTAGCATTGTAAATCTTTTGTTGTACAAGCCTTTTGCATGCATTTTTGTCTTCTTTTCTTTTTTACTTAATATTTCTTTGTTGAAATCTGCTTTCAATGTTGGAAGATTCAATAAAAGTACGCATTGTTTGTATTTTTTCTCTCTGTCTGAAATATCTTCATCAGAAGGGTCTTCTGAGAATATTGACGAGGTATCAACGTTTTGAAGATTTCTTTTAGCTTCTTCCTCTGCTGCTAATAACAATTCGTTATCAGTTACCTTACCTTCTAATATTTCTTCTTCTTTTTCTGATAACGTCACAGCTATTATTGTACGTACTGTGTTTTCATATACTGTTTTCAATCTTTTAAATATATAATCAGCTGCTAGCTCAGCCAGTTCATCAAAATAATAACCTATAGATTGTCTCAATTTTGCATTGTTTCCAATATCAAATCTTATAAAATCTATAAAAGCTAGATAATAAGAAAAAGTTACATCATCAGTACCAGTCCCTTTAGTACCATCAAAAAAAGGTATTTTATCTTTTTCTACTGATGGATCATACACATCGGCTAAATAAACTGTTCTTGAATCTTGAACACCATCACCTTTAACAGTCACAGGAACATTTTGAAAAAAACTATTAGATTGTCCCGGCCCATCAGACCAAAATATTTCATCTAAGTTAGTTGGCCTGTTGTAAATTTCAGAATCTTTCAATTCTTTTAAATTTAGTGTTTTAGCATACAAACGAGAAAAAGATAAACCTACTTTCTGAGATATCTTCATTTTAATTGGAACTTCAATATATCCTGTGTTGTTGTTCAAGTAATTACCAACTGCTATGACCGCCCCAACAGATAAGCCTACACCAGCAGTAGTAGCAGCAATACCAGCAGTCGCAACACCTGCTGCTCCAGCAACAAGTCCACTGGAAGAACCAGCAGCTAGTGTAACACCACCACCAAGAGAATTAAACGTAAACCAAGATTCGCCTAAATATTTAAACAACCAATCTCCACTGCTTTTCTTTTTTACCTCTTCTGGTGCAAATTCAAAACTTGTAATAGCACCAGTATCAATTACATCTCTTATTATTTGAGTCACTCTGTCACTAAAAGATTCTAAACTATAGGCTCCTTTGATTCCAAAATTTTGAAATATATAATCTGAATCTCCTTCTTGTTTTATTATATCAATTCTTACTTTTTTTGTAGAAGGTTCATCTGGTATAAGTTTGGAATATTTTTTGAAGAAGCTTACTTCTGCGTCTTCAAGAGATCCTGACTTTGCTTTTTCGTGAAACTTTTCAAAGATCCTTGTTAGCCTAAGAGTTATGAAGCTTTTGTTCTTGTTGAACTTTCCTGCTGCTTCTGTGTAAAGTCTAACCAACTCGTTTAAGTCTTCATCACTTTGATTTATATTGTTTGGGCTAAGAGGTCTGTCTGCAAATAGATTAGACAATATTATCCACTTACACCAATCAGATAAATCACGAAACTCATATTTGTTGGCTTTTCCTTTTTTTGCTATTGTAAGTTCTGGTGGGAGGATTCCAATAGGATCGTCTGTTAGAGCACTATCGGCATAATGAATTATAAAATAATCAGCATCATTAACATAATTCGGAATACTAAAATAATGATTTCCCCGTTTTCCCACAATACCAAAATAAAACTTCAAATCTCCAAATGGGAAGTTATCTTTTGTTTCCAAAAACAGTTTTATACCATCGGCCATTATCCAAGTACCTCAAGAGCTTGTTGCAAGTTCGTTGGAATCTTTAAGACCTCTCCGTCTTCAATCTGAGCTTCTGTTGGTTTGTTGTTGAACCTTGCTATAATATACCAATATTGTTGATCTCCATAGTATTGTTGAGACAATTTAAACATACGTTGTCCTGCTACATAGTAGTGCTCTGTATAGGATATCGAGTTCAGTTCCTTTTGGGAAGGGTTACTCAATTTTGGAGTTGTGTATTGTTCAACTATTTCAACACCTCTTTTCTCAAAGATATCATCATCTCGAAGAGTGTCATTTGTTGCAATTGTTCTTTTTCTATATCTGCTCATTGTTTAGTCTCCAAAGGGCCATTTTTTGGGTGTATTGGTTCCAAGCCATTCATTTCCTTCTCCAAAACCCAAGTCGTGTTCATGAAGAACATTTAGATTAATCGATAGTTTATATAGCTTTGGATAATGTTTCTTATTATCAATGATAAAGCCTTGTTCAATATTTGGTTGTATGTTTACACCATCAATCCAGCCAAGAACACCATGTTCTTTTGCTGATGTCCCATCTCCTTTTGATATTATATTTGCAAATTTTACTCTTACAAGAGGAGATCTGGATATTGAATTTGCTGTTGTGAATGTTGAATCACCTTTCATCGTCACAGGGTTACCAGAATACCCAGGATACAACATAGAAGTCAAGGTTGATATTGCCTCCATATTCGATATTGCCTCGTCTAAACTTGCAGCAGGGATATCCCAACCAACCGTTATAGTTCTTTTTGTATTTTGAAAAGAAGCCATAGGGTCCATTCTCCCAAACACTTGTTCCGTGTTCCAAGAAGATTGAAAGTTATCTGATATATCTGTTATAAAGGCTTTGAAGTGAACTTCAAAATTACTTACTAAAGAATAGAATCTTAAAATAGAGTCGGTATTCGTAGTATAATTTTGTGTGCCATCATCGGTTCTGGGGTAGTCTCCCATTTTTCTATTTTTAAAGCTCATTATATTTCTCCTAGCTAATTTTTGCAATAGCAGCTGCAACTTTTCCATCATTGAGTGTGGACGTCACAACAATATTCTCAACCATGTCTTTTAAAGCAGAATCTTTAAGCTTTATAACGACTTCTAATTTCTGCGTCATAGCAGCGCTTACAGCAGCTTTTAAATCTCCGGCAAGGGTAGCACCCCCGGCTTTCATAGCAGCGGCTCCTCGACCCGTTGAGACCAGCGCAAGGTTCTCTAAACCTTCTTGTAGTGCTCTGTTGTCTTCAAGCACTTTCCCGATCTCTTCAAGACCGTCTTTTATGACCATCATACCAAGCATCAATCCACCTGCTCCGAACAATCCCATAGCTCCTGAAGCCATTAAACTTGCTAAAGCAAAAGAAAAAGCGGTTAAAGAAGCAACAGCTTCAGGACCAATAGCTGCTAATTCTGTGAAGGAGGAAACCATATAGCCAATTCCAACAGCTGCCATTCCAACACCTGCTCCAATCATTAGAACTGCAAGGGCAAGCTTTAACATTCCAAGAGCTCCTGCACCGGCCATTTTACCACCTATTGCTGAAGAGCGACCAAGATTCATTGAACCTGTGGCTGATGCGTTCTTGGAACCGGCATTTTTCACATTTGACTTTGCTTCTAGTTCGTTTTTAGCTATTGTTTTGGTTTTTTGTGCATCATTGACAACCTCGGCAGCTATTTCTGCCTCTGTTGCTGCTAATAAAGCTCCTTTTGCAGCTGTTGCTAGTTTTGTGGCTCCTGGTAGGAATCTAATGACTTGGAGGCCTCCAAAAAGAGCAAATTTTAATAGATAAAAGGCTGAGACTAGCGACACTATCCCCATAACTATCTTGTTACTTGTTAGATATATTAACCCATCTATAAGCCCCTCAACAAAACCCAATAGAGGTTGAATACCTTGTGCAAAGTTAGTAATAAAAATTTGCATTTTTTCTTGCAAAGGTAGTGTCGCTTCCACTGCTTCGTTAAAACGCTTTTGAATGTCTTCTTGCTTTTGCATGTCTTTCTGATATTTCTTATAATCTTTCATGTTCATACCAAATATGCGCTGTGCTTCGTTCATGTCTGAAATACCAGCAGCATTAGCAATAGCCATTTGTTGGAACTTATTCATGTCTTTAAAATTAACACCTTGAGCCTGCACTTGTTGAACAAGAGTTTCGACCCTTTTGTCTTCCGTCATCATCAACATTTCTGTTGAAGATAGTTGAGAACCGAGCAAAGCATTTAATTTTCCGACAGTTTCGGCTGATCCGGCAAATGTATCAAACTTGCCTGCAAGTGCTGTTAGACTAGACACTTCAACACCAGCAGCTCGAGCAGCAGATGCAAGTCCTTGAAAGACTTCAATAGACTTTTCACCATAAACAGCTAAAGATTTGAATGCTGTTTGAAAGTCTTTGGTCATCTTACTAGCAGATATTCCAGCAGACTGTCCCATCATAGCTAATTCTTGAGTCATAGCCATGGCTTGTTGTTCTGATTTTCCCATGTTTAAGGTAAAATTGTTTATTGACTCTGCTGAAGTGTTTGCATCAATACCGATTCTCTCAAATTGAGCAACGTTCATAGCAAGGTTCACTTTTGCTTTCTCTGACATATTGACAAAGCCAACCATGTTTTCAGTCAGACCTTTGAGAGCATTACCAGCATTTTGGAACGTTACACCTAAAGTGTTACCTTGCATCCTCATTTCAGAAAGAGTGCCTAAGTATTTATCTCCCATACCTGTGGCAGCAGCAAAAGAAGAGTTTGCTTGATCAAGCGCACCAACCATTTGAATTGTTGATTCAACAGTCTTGGTTACTATTGACGTAGCAAAATTAGTAAGGTTGAAATATTGAACCAAAGAATCAGTAAACATCTCTCCTCTTTCATTAGCCTCTTTAAATTGAGAAACAGTATCCATTAGACTTCCAACAAAAGAGTCATTCTTATCAGTAAAGATAAGCGATTTTCTTGTTAAAGAGCTCATAACTCCGTCTAACTTTTCTTTAGCTGCTAAGTCTGCATCAGAATACTTTTTTGCCTTGAGGCCATTTCTGTCCTGAGCGGCGAGTTCTTCATCTAAAAACTTAATTCTTTCTTTTTGAGCATCAGTTTGATCGCTAAATGCTATTGAGGATAATTCATGAAGTTCTTCTTGCATTTCGTACAAAACTTGTTGAGCAGCCACGTTGTCACTGTTTAGTTTGGCCATATCTAGTTTTGTTCTAAGATCTCTAGCAGTAGCATCTGACTGTTTTAGAATACGTTCTGAAGCTTCTTTTCCTGTTTCGTTTGCTTGTTTTTGGTATTTTGCGCCACGTTCATAATTATCAGCAATTTTTCCACTAAGTTCTTTTTCTTTTTCAAGCTGCTTGATTTTTTCTTCCATCTGTTCAGGAGTTAATTTTTCAGTCATTTATCAACCCTCGTCTTTGAATGGCCAAGTAATTCCTGTTGTTTGTTCAAAGTTTCCAACGGCTTGGTCTAATTTTTCTTTTGATTTTTGTGATTGAGGATGGCCTTCTCCATATCGAACGTAGTGATCTAAGTACTCTTTTTCAGCGAATATAGCTTTAGCATACGCTTCAATATCCTGTTGTTCTCCACGAATGACAAACTTGAGCTTTGGTCCTTCTTCCCTCTCTTCTTCTCTCACCAGATTGGTCAACATTTTATGAGCGCCAAGTTCTGCGGTCATGTTTACATCTTTTCCGTAAACATATTTTAAAAATTCCTTATTCCATTCACCAAACCATTGAAGCCAAGACTCGGTCAATAGCTGCTTTTTGTTTGTAAAGTCTATTTTTTTCATAATACGACACCTCTTTGAGTAAATAGTTTTAAAAGACAAAAGCCAAGGATTATCTTGATCGCTTGGCTTTCTCTATTTCTTTCTTTTCATCTTCGAATTGTTTTTGTAGTCTATGAATAAACCAATTACGAAGACCAATTGGTAAATTGTATGCTTCAATGAACGACCAACCTCCAAAATGTTTTAGAAGAAAGAACTGTTCGTATATAGCTTCCATATACTTATCTGTCAGGCCAAAAAAAGTCCGCGCCGAACGGAACCTCCAATTCTTGTGTATATCCACAAGACGTGCAGGAGAATTCGTCTTTTATCTTGACGTTTGGAGTTATTAATTGGTATGCTTTTCTTAAGGATCTTGCATCAGCTGCCGGCATAACATCAATGAATTTGTTAAGAACATTTCTGTCTGATACTCCGTCTATTGATAAAATCATAGTTTTGAACTGATCGGTGACAATAGCGTCTTCCAATCTGTTTTTCTTTTTACTTCTTGCCAATTCGGTCAGGTTGTTCTCGTCTTTCCCTGTTAAGAGCCTGCATTCAACTTTAAAGCCACAAACAGGAAGAAGGAACATGTAATTGCCTTTTTCATTCTTTTCTATGGTATCCAGCCCCTCAACTTCAGGATGATGGACTTCAGCGTTTGATACATTAAAAGATATCTCGTTTTGTGCTTGACAAGATGGACACTGCATTTTAGTATCGTAAGACTCACCATAGCCTGAAATCCGAGCTGCAATTAGGATAGCGTTCCTATCTCCAATTAACAAACCTTCAGGGCTGATACTTCTATCAAGTATTACACTTTCTAAGAACCTTTCAATAGCAAGTCCTTTTTTGAGCAAAGTGTCACTGGTAAGAATATCTTCTTCTTTAGCAGTCATATATTTTATCTCAACAACTTCTTTATTATGCAAAGCGTGTCCTTCTGGGTAGAATATACCTTTTGATGGAAGCTCAACAAAGTCCGTTGGAGAAACAAAATCAAGTAGTGATTTTTGTGGTGGAGCATCTTGGTGCATATCGCGTACACCGCTTTGCTCTAGTTCATTTTTTATTGTCATTTAAACCTCTTAGTTAGTGTTATTTAATTATGTATCAACGTTTGGTGCGGAGAAACTTGCCCAATCATATACAAACGTAATATCAATTGTTACCATTTCGTCATTTGAATAATCTAAAGAACCAAAAGTAATTGCTTTGACCCAAGCATTTTTTAATTCCCATTCTTCAATAGCCACACCTTCAGAATCCATCTGACTTATCAATATGTTTGTACCTTCTGTATAAGCGTTATTAGCTTTGAATTTTGTTAACCCATCAGCTCCTGAAGAAACATCACTGGGATAGTAATACCCTGAGTCCTTTAAAGACTTTATAAGCTCATTTGCTTTCTCTCCAACATCTACAATCGTGATCTTGACATCGTTCCAAGTTACTACACCCGGGTATTTAAACTTATGATTTATCAGTTTATGTTCTTGTGATTCTATATCAAAAGAAGGTTTGTCACAAGATTTTGCCCACCACCATACGTCACTATTTGTACTAATAATGAATCTATATTGGCGAGTGGGCTCAACGTTGTTAGCAGACCAGAAAGTCATCTATACCTCTATTAAGACTTAGGCGTAAAGTGCGAAGTAGAAGCAGGTGAAAGAGGAGCATGAGAAGTGTCGAATGTTTCACATTCGGCCCAGTCATATTTCAATCCAATTTCTACAGTCTTTAGTTCGTCATTAGAGTAATCTAAGTCACCATACTTTGCAGACATAATAAGTGGGTTTTTCAAGGTCCATTTCTCTACTTCTTTTCCATTTGAATCCATAATAGAGATGATGATATCACCCAAGGCTCCACCGTCAACTGATGTTGAACTGTGACCACCTGTTTTACTTCCTTCTTTGATTTTCGAAATAGTTTGCAATTTTACATCACCAGTTGCTGAAGGCATATTGGGAGCAGTTGCAGGAACTACATAACCTGATTTTTCAATCAACTTGTTGATTTGTGCTACGGCATTCGGTGAGATAGGGTCAACAAGAGTCATTGATATGTCTTGCCATTCAACTCGACCAGGAAAGTGATACTTGTTGTCTAAAAAGTCATGCGTAACAGAAGTTACAGAGTAGTTTGGAACTCCTGTGGTTTTTGCCCAATAAAGAACATCAGGTTCCCCTGCTCCAGCAAGTCCTGTGAATTGAATCATGAAACGATAGTTTCTTTTTGGTTCAATATTATTTGTACTCCAAAATCCAGCCATTTATAAATCTCCTTATTATCTTAAGTAACTAGTGTTATAATTCAATTCCGCTTCTCGTAACAACAAAGTCTACAACAATAAATTCGATAGCTCTTGCGGGCTTGATCATGACTTTTGCATATAGAATATTTCTATCTACCAAGTCAGCTGTAGTAGTTGTTTCGTCGAGAATCAATTTGTATTCTGTGATTCCCAAGCGAGACTGAACGTCTTGTAATATCTTATCTGCTCTAGACTTGAAACGATTCCAAGTAGCATTTACATTTTGATCAAATAAGATTGTTTCTGATACCTTACCAATTCTTCTCTTCAAGAACAACAATAAACGACGAACGTTAATGCGATCCAAAGCAGAAGGAGTTTGTTGAAGGGTTTTCTGACCAAACACAACGATATCACCAGAAGCTGGGAATCTTGCGATTGGATTAATGTTTTCTAAGTACAAATCATCTCTGTTTTTCTTTGAAAGATGCTCATTTGTACCTGCAATTCTAGGTCCTTCGTTTCCACCGAGAACGTTTATTCCGCCACGATTGAAACCAGCAGGTGCGAACCAAGGCTCAGAAAGTCCTTGAGATCTAGCTAGAGCTCCAATAGCTCCTATTGAAGGTGGTACGACAACAATGTCTCCACCAGCACCAGCGGTGTCTCTTAAGAGAAGAGAAGGGTAATATGAAGCAGCGAATGAAGAGTCTAAAAGTCTGTCTTGAGCTTCAGATATAATACTAGCTGCGCTTCCTTCTTTTACAGAACCACCGTTTTCCCATGTTGGTTCATATATACCATCAAGATCAATAATCGCCATAGCGTCTCCTCGATCTTCACAAATTGTTATCAATCTGTTGGTTATGGATTTATCGTGAATTCCAGGAATTGCAACAGTTTCGTACTCAAGAGCTTCTTGATCTTGAATAATATCTAAAGCTTTTTCATAAGTTTCTCTAACATATGAAGATTTTCTTGTTGATCCTCTATCTAACTGATATTGTCCAAAAGGACTTGTTTTTAAAATATCTGTTCCGTGGAATCCGCCAATCATAGGTGCTTCAAACTTCTTTACACCAGCGTTTATTAACGTTTGTAGTGAAATTTTGTTCACATCAGCAAGGTCTTCAGAGAAATAATACAATCCTTCAGCCGAAGAAGTAATCTCTTCTAAAGTAAATACAAAAGATCTTTCTTGATGAGCTCCGATTGTTATTCCATTGTCAGCTTCCGAATCAGAAGGTCTGTATCTTAATATGTCTTGATAAGAAGCATCTTTATAAGTTTTTGATCCTTGATTGTGTCTAACGCCAAAAACATCAGTAGCAGCGTAATTGCCATTATTATTGGTGTTTTGAGTTGTTAAACGAAGAGAAGGAAAATCGAATGAAGCACTTCTGCTAGCATCTAGATTTTTGATGAAGCCAGAGTCAACAGCACCTTGTTGTGCGATAGCGCTAAGCAGGAAGTCACCGCTTAAAGCTGTACCGGTTCCATCACCTTTAGCAACAGGATCAGCTCCACCAGAAATTACTGTGAACGATTTGTGTTTAACAGGTCCATAGAAACCAACAGGCAAAGCTGATGGATCTGTGATTGTTTGGTTTTCAAC
>Ga0222716_10003208_pt1 | contig 13101 bp, 9 predicted proteins | sample C33_13DmetaG_FD_165044 | JGI IMG/M metagenome (GOLD analysis project Ga0222716, IMG submission 165044) | Estuarine water microbial communities from San Francisco Bay, California, United States - C33_13D | ecosystem: Environmental > Aquatic > Marine > Unclassified | place: USA: California... | reverse complement strand
GATATTTCGTCGATGCATGCCATGAGGTTACGTAAGTCTTCCATGTTGGTTGATTGTTTTTTATTGAAAAATATAAATTCTAGGCTTCACTTAGGTATGCCATTATACCAATTTCCATCAGAGATAGTTTATTGGACACGTGTCAAAGAACATGAAAGTATAAAATCCAAATTATTACAGAAAATTGAGGATATACAAAATACCGAAAAACTTGAGAATCCATTTGATTGTACAATGACTACAAATTTTGGTAAATTGAAAGCAGGTGTTTCTACTATACATAATTTCCTAGATCAAGAATGTATTCAAAAAATGTTTGTAGAACCATTTGGAGATTTTTTAAAAGATACAAATGTATTTCAAATTAAACCAAAAAGCTATGTAATATATCAATATTGGTTTAATAAATATGAAAAAGGAAATTTTCAAGAGTTACATGACCATACAGAATTAAATTTTGAACCAGGCAGCTATCCAACATTGTCAGGTATCTATATATTAAAAAGTGATGATGAACCTAATTATACATCATTTGAAATAAAAAACAAAAAAGGTATTCCATTTCATCCAACGAAAAAAAAGATGGTGTTCGATACATCAGATATGGATGACATCACAGAAGGTACACTTATTCTATTTTCGTCAACACTTGCTCACAGGGTTAAACCAATAAAAACTGATGGTAGAGTCACTATAGCATTTAATGTAGCATGTAAATATGATTAATATTTTTATCAAGTCTATGTAGATATGGAACATCTAAGAAACATCATGGAAATCATGGATGATGATAAAATGTTCCCCACGAAAACAGAATGGGCGTACGTGGAGATATCAAACGAACTCAAACATTTACACTTGAAATTAAAAGACCTAATGGGTCAGGCAGAAACTACAGCTACAGTTGATCCTTCGGCACCACAACCCCTTCGTCGTCGTCCACCAACTCCGTGGAGAGACCTGAACAGTTTACGTGTGAGACCTCGTCGTTAGTCTATATCCATCATAGAAACTTCAGCAACTGTGGTACCATCCTCCACGTGTTGATGCATTCCCTGTCTTGGTGGGGGATAATACGCACCAGGCTCTACCGGCTCGATACTATCGGTCACTGACCATTCCTCGTGCAATTCTTGCAGAAACTGGTTCAATCCAGGATACATAACCTCTTCATCAAGTTCTCTCCATCGTTGATGAAGTTGTTCCCGTGCTCGTTGGACAGCCGTATCATGATCGGATGGTAATGAATCCTCAATCCATTCTGGTGGTTGGCCATCAGTCATCGGTGCATACATGAGTGGTTGGTTTTGGTCAAGAAGAAATGAAGGTGGTTTTACTTGTCGTCGCAGTTCGTGTATAGTGTCACACAACTCCAGATAGTCCCCCTCAGGGATCTTATCCGAGTTCTTGTCAACAAGCTCCATTATTTTATGAAAAAGATCCATCTTATTATCAATCTAAAGCTACATCACTTAGGTGTTTATTACAAATTGTAATGAACTCTGAGATAGTTTTGGCGATCTCTCACATCAGAAATCTCAATCTCCAGATGCCTTTTCAGATCGTACGCGTCTGTACGTAATCTCTCACAACCACGATTGAATCTCGTTTTATAATTCTGGTAAAGTGTGCGTTCGTATGCCTTACTGGTGCACTCCTTTTCTTCTTCGTCGCTACTCCATGTTGTAGCACGATTAAGATTATCAAATGTCCAATCCCCCCCACCAACACACTCTATATCACCATCACAGTAATCTCGGATAGCATCTTCCCTTACCTTCTTCGTAATATTACCAATGTACTTCAGTTTTCTCAAACTTTTCTTAGCGATGTTATAATCAGTATCCAGTCTTTGAAGAATTTCCTCATTTTGCACCCATTCATCATACCATTCTGGTCTGAAAAATGTATTGTCCTCATCCTCGCTGTCACTGATATTAGCAATTAAATGAACAGCCATACCAGGTTGAACCACTTGGAATGGGACATTGATTGGTAAAGGGCGACGATTATCCGTAACAGGAGGGTCTTCGTGTTGTGGTAAATTTTGGTGAATTTCTTTCAAGTTGTCACACATTTCCAAATAGGTGCCTTCCGGGATCATTTTGGAAATGTCATCGAGAGATCGCATAAGATTTTGAAGATTCTCCATTTTTTTATGGAAAATATAAAAACTATAAACCAACTTAGGTTTTAATTTATACTTCATCGAGATGTTCATCGGCGTGTTCAAGAGAATCAAGTTTTTTTTCAATGGCTATACAATACCTCCGCCTAAAGTCATTTTCAATTTGAATGTATGATTTGCATAGAGATTGTATTTCTTTCTTTCTTCCATCCAACTCTATATCTTCCAAACTAACGTCGTACAGTAAAGCATAATGTTTAGAAACCGTTTCACGTATATTTTTGGAAATTCTGTGAATAGGTTGGTTCATAGATAGTTCTCTCCTTAAATACTGAATTTGTCCCCGAAGGTAGTCACTATCAAAACTGAGAGCTCTATCGAAATAGTAGTCATAAAAATACCGAAGTTCATATTCGGACGTGCCTATAGGATGTGTAGTAAAGTTTTCATAATCGAAAAAATATACTGGATCTGATCTTTGATTGTACGCTTTCTTCAAAATATTACAAAGCTGTAAATAGTCTCCCTCTTTCAACTTGTCTGAATTACGGTCTATGATTTGCATAGCAGATAAAAGGTCATCCATCTTGCTACTTTAAAGTGGTAAGTGTTTAATTATGTTAAAAAATTAACCTGTGTTCTTTATAAGGATGGCAGGTCGTCTAAATTTAGCCATCACCGGTGTTCAGGATACATTACTCACCGGGAATCCGAGTATGTCGTATTTTTTGTCACGGTTTAAAATTCCAACTCGGTTTGCATTTGAAAATAAAGAAAATCAATTTACCGGCAAAATAGATTATGGGGAGATTTTGACATGTAAAGTTCCCACGGAAAGAGGTGACTTCATCAAAAATTTCACCATCAAACTATCCCGAGAACCTTTGTTACCTCAAGGATCGTCGTGGTCACCTTCATCCATGTATCATCTTATAGAGTATGCAGAATTGATCATAGGAGGTACTATCGTGGAAAAGATAACAGGTGAATATATTTATTTGTATCAACAACTCAGAAATACAGAAGATGATACACGACAAGGGTTATACTTTTTAAATGGGCATGGCGACTTATTAACTTTGGGGTTTAATTATGTATATTTCTTAGATTTACCATTCTATTTCTACAGAAATCCATCTTTATCGATTCCCATCTGTGCATTGACGAAACATTCAGTCGAAGTTAGGGTAAAATTGAGAAATTTTAATGAACTAATACTCGATAATACATCGTATGGTGGAAAAATATCGGGAATTTCGTTGGATACTGAATACGTGTATGTTTCACCCGAAGAAAGAGCTTACTTTATGTCCAATGAGATAAATCAAATAATTACACAAGTGCAACTTTCCACATTTGAAATGGATAATACTACACTGAAAAAGGATGTGTTGCTTAAATTTTCACATCCCGTTAAGGAAATGTACTTTGTTTCACAATCGAATGTTTCTGTAGAAAGTAATTACCCAAATCAATATAACACAATAAAAAGTATAGAGTTCAAAATAAACAATGAAACACTGTTCAAAAAAAGTGGTAAGGAAGTCAGTTATGATCAAGTATTGGAGAAGTATATAAATTCCCCAATATCCAGTGAGTTTGGTGGTCTAATCGAAACTAACGACCGACGTTTTGGTCCAAATATTTTTGGGATTCATTCATTTAGCTTAAATCCCATGTCACGGTATCCAACGGGTCAGTTAAATATGTCCAGAATTTCACATAAAATGTTAAGTTTAGAGATAAAACCGTTAGAAAATGTGACAACAACTACAGTTCAAACAGTGGTTGAAAATGAAACATCTGAAATACCCTATACATTAACATCGCTACAAGAAACGCCATTCAAAGACACGGTGATAAACAGACAGGTATCAACTATAACAACTCCAGTGACAAATATAAGATCCGTTTCTACTCCACAAGAAGATGTATTTACCACTACTACAGTTACAACTACAACTAAAAGAACGATTGGATTAGAATCAAATATAAAAGTAACAGTCACAAACTCTCAATCACCATTGACTACAAGATCAACAAATGAACCTGTAACTTCACAATTAATATCCAGTACCTTAGGTACAAGTAGTGTAGTTCAAGGTCAAGTCAGTAAAGTCAGCAATGTCCGTGTATTTAGTGATCCTGTTATATCTAATAATTATGTATTTGAAGCCAAAACAAATATAATAACAAATACTGATACAAGTATTCAAACATTTACAAATACATCATCACCATTATTAGTAAATAAACAAGTAACTACATTTGAAGATACAATCACAACAAGAACGGAAACACAACCCACTATTACATTAGGAATACCTGGTGGTGCTCCATTACAGACGAGTGATCAATTGAGTGATACTATAACTGGATCTGGTAGTGTAAATTATAATAATTTCGGAGGAGTTAGTACGGGTAATCCATCATCTAGTACAAACACCAATAATGCGAACCAAGATACATCTCTCGATGATTTAGTTAGAATTGCTACTGGTGATAATGGTAGTGCCATAAATTTTTTTCCTCCAATTACCGCCGCGGGGACGGGCATTCTTTTACAAAAATACGCGACAGGGATTGCAAATGGGTTTGATATTACATCACGTCCATTAGGGTTTTTTAATTCATTTGGTCAAATAGGTAAAATTTCCAGAAATAGTTCCAGAATAATGTCTCCTCGTGGAATTAGTAACGGTCGAGATGAAGGACAAATGATAAACTCGTGGAGATATGTAACAAGTACAGGTCCCTACAATTACCCCTCATCGGGTTCTTCGACGTCTCCAATCTATATACAAGAAATGTATAGATACGAGAGAGAGATGGATTTTTCCAACCTCATTAATGCTAGTGATGGTCTTGAAACGGGGAAGGAAAGAATTGAAATTGATACAAATTTTGATGGTTCTATCATAGTTATGTCTCAATATGTTCCAAGTATGGTATGGTCTCCGAGTATCATAGAACCGGGCTATAACGGCAGATCGAGATTCTATATACACCGTTATTATGAAAATTGGGATGATGATAGAATTGGTATGGGTGTATGGGGTGACGAAAACAATATGCAAGTGCCTATACTTGTTAATCAACCATCTTCTATGACGGCAGTGTGTCATTTGGGTTTTAGCCTCTCTATGAATAAATCTGGATTGAGATTTGCTACGTCTGGAATCTCACATCCATATTTACCGTCAGATAGTAAAAATAAAGTTGTAATATACGACATTCAGGGTAACACCTACTCACCAACAATTATAAACTTACCAGATCAAGGTGTGAATGATGAATATGGAATACAAGTTAAACTAAGTGATGATGGAAATAAATTATGTGTAAGCATGCATGGTTCTATGAAATCCGATGTTTTTGATTTTATAGGAAAACTATATTTATATGAATATAAAGATTCGACCTGGTCTATGATAGAAGAATTACCCTTACCACCCAATGTAACACTTGATATTGATAGTGCTTTTGGAAGAAATATATCTACAGATTCAGATTTTGATAAAATTGTAGTAGGAGCTGCTAATTATAATCAAGGTACAGTTTTTGTGTATCAAAAAATAAATGAAGCGTGGGAAACTATTCATGAAATTACTAGTGCTAACGGTGTACCAAATTTCGGAGAACTTGTAGATATGTCCGGTAATGGAGAAAAAATAATAGTAGCAGGATCCGGGGCAACTAATGGTATTGAGATATGGAGTCAAATAGATTCAAGTGACACATGGTACCACGAAATAAATGGTAGTTCAACACACTTAGTGACAAGTGTATCAATAAATGATAATGGTTCTAAATATGTATATGGTACAACTGGTGGAAAAATGTATGTAAAAGATGATAGAGTTACTGACACTGAATTCGATCCCAATACTAATTTTGTTGGAGATGAGGTCACACCATCTGGAGCGTACTACCTGAGTTTTGGTAGAGGTACAGCATTCAATTTTCCTACATTCACAGTTCCAATTGACGAATCTACAATCATTGAAACAAATGTAGTAGATACAATAACTTCAAATACATTTACTGAAGTTCTTACAGAAACAGTAGATCGAGTAGAGGAGATCGTTTCACTACAAACATTAGTAACACACGGTATTTCGGGGACTACAGTGACCGAAGTGGGAACTAGAAACCAAAACGAAATAACTACTACACAAACAGAGACACAATCAAATCAACATTTTTCACAGAAACATAAAAATAGAGTGTATGCAATAAACTATAATGTATTGTCGTTTAAAGATGGATTATCAGGTTTAAGATTTTAATTGTATATAATAGTAATGGCCGGAACTGTTCAACTTGAATTAGGTGGTGAAATACGTGATGTAAACCCGGAGTATTCATACTTTCACGAAATATACAAAAAACACACTAATTTTTCTATATTTTCGAGAGAAGTAAAACTTTTGAACGAACCAGATTTTGGTGAAACGATTAAATTTACAATCCCACAAAACTGTGGTCATTTTCTAACTAAAATATCACTTAAAATGGTTTTACCTGGAATATCTACAGGAAATAGATGTTACATAGAATCCGTCGCGCATGCGATTATTGAACACGCTAGAATTTTTATAGGTGATCAACTTATACAAGAAGTTCCAAGTGATTATTTACAAATATATTCAGAGCACAACATTTCATTAACACATCAACATAGTCTCGAAGAAAAGATAGGTAAATACCCTTTCAGGTTAAATACGAAGCAGGTATCCGATCCTGTAATTCTTTCACATAACAATTTAGGGAAAGATGGAAAAAATGAAGAATTTATCGTAGATGTTCCATTTTATTTTTATAATCACCCCGAACTCGCTTTACCTATATCATCTATAAATAAACAATTAATTGAAGTGGAATTCAAGTTGAGTAACTTCGACAAACTCGTAACAGATATTAATGCTCAATATCCGCTTACAGATACATCACATACAGGAGATTTGGAGATGAGTATGGTAACAGAGTTGGTATTAACTAATATGTCACAGTGTTTAAATAAAAAATATATAATTACACAGATACAACAAAATATTTTCAAAATAGATGAAAATGAAGGTAATTTTATGATGACATTTTCACATCCAGTTAAAGAACTCTGTTTTGTGATACAACGTGATAATGTTTCACCGTACGATTATGATAATTCTTTAAATTTTGTTGATGATACATATATACTGTATGAAAATCTAAAAAGTTTAGAACTAATATTGGATGATCAAGTAATACTAACAGGAAAATTAGGTAGTGTCCAATTTTTAAAAGCTGTACAATCACGTATTCATCACACGAGATGTCAAATTATTAGACGTTTCTATTCCTATAGCTTTGGATTAAAACCTGAAGAATGGTATCCAAATGGACAGATTAACTTTAGTAATATAAAAAATCAAATAATCAAAGTGAAATTACACAGAGGTGTCCCATCTGTACCCAGAAAATTGAAAGTGTATGCATTGAGTTATAATATACTAGATGTAAAAGACGGGTTCGCACATTTGATGTATTAAAAAAATGTACTAATATACAAGTATGGGTGAGGCATCTAATATTTCACTACAAGCTATCGGAAAGCAAGATACATACTTACTTTCTGATAAAGATGAAGAGTTGCCATTTCTACCCAAGGATAAAATGCATTCGGAATTTATAAAATATCACAGAATTCGTAATGTTACAAATCCTAATAAAACTACTGGGTGGCCTTTTGGTAGTAAAATCAAAGTAGAATTTAAACCCCAAAATATGGGAGATTTACTAAGTAATATGTGGTTAAGTGTAAAATTACCAAAACTGGAGATAGATTACAAAAATGAAGTTGAAGTTACAACTTCAACACAATCGAGTGTATTTTTAGATACCATCACTTCAACTATTAATGTTATATCCAGAGATCGGATACTCGAGAGTGAGATTGTACCTGAGGAACCCGGCCTCATAACATATTCTAAAAAAATAGATACAATCGGTCAATTTACAGAAACATTAGAACCTACAACAACGAGTCAGTTTCTGAGATTAGAAACGACAGGGCCTACAACTTCTACATTTACGTCGGTCAATCAAAGCTATTCACAGGAATCATTCCAAGAAACGACAAATTCAAATTCGACTGTAAATGTAACAGTTAATCCTTTCGTTACAAGTACTACATTATCCAGTAGTATATTGTATCAACCAAATACAACTATACCTAGTACGGTTACTATAGATACATTTAACACACCAACTAACGATCAATATAATATTTATATTCCAGACGGTGTGGATATAGAACCATATAAATCCAGTGAATCACTTTTTGGTTTTAATATGGTAGTATCACCAACGGGATATAAATATTTTGTACCAAATATAACCGAACGAACATGTACAGTCTATGGTTTGAAATCTGATTATAGTGGTGTAGCAAAGGAAGCAATTTTAAAAATATATAGTGAAAACGGTTTAAGTAATGGAGAAAAATATAGGTTAAAAAGTAATGGATTTGGTGACGTTATAGTTGCAGCTAGAAGATATAAACACATAGTTCAGTATAAACACACTAACTCCACATGGAATCCGATATATTTATCCCCGTCTAAAAATAACGAAATATTAGTGAATAGTTATAATCATAAAACATCACAATGGTCATCTGAACCTACACTATTATCACCATCATCAGTACTAAGACCATACTATGATTTTGGTCATGATATCGCTATTAGTAGTGATGGATTAACCATAGCATGTGGAACAGTATTTCCGGGGTATTTTAATACTGGAAGTACTTATGAACATTTTGGGTATCGGTCGTTATTGCAAAGTAGTTATGAGTCTCTACAACCACAACCAAATAATAATAATATTGTAATTTTCAAATACATAAATGGTGAATGGCTACAAGATTCGGTTATTTCTATTATACAGTCACTACAATCAACTAGAAGAGATATAACTTTTTTTAAACCCGCATTAAATAAGGACGGAACAAGATTAGCTGTATCATATTATTCATTGGTTGTAACGAATCACACATCGTCACCAGGGCCCACGAGTGTCGAATATAACCAGGGTTCAGCTCTGAGGCAATTACCCGGACTAAAGGTGTATGACTATGTCAGTACAACACAATCATGGGATGAAGATATAACTATAACTAGTATATTACCTACAACCACAGGTCCAGGGTCAAGCTCAGTTCCACAGGTAATACCTTCATCAAGAAGTGATGAAGACATGTTCGGTATGTTCATTTCAATGGACTCAACTGGAAAAACAGTAGCAGTGGGAGCACCTTACCACACATTTACTAGTGGTGAACTTACTTATGATAAATTTGGAAATATACATTTCTTTAGACAGGGTGATTACGATCCGCTTGTACTGAATACAACGGATACTTGGAGGTACGAGCCTATTCGACTCTTCGCTCCGCCGTCATATTATGGCAGCAACCCGTGGGAGAACTCGAATAATCGCTCCACCCTTGTGAAATACATTAGTTCTCGACATTTAGGGACAAATATAACTGTATGTGGTCGAGGATTTTTCGCTTTGTCTGCGTTTGATTCTAAATATCCAGCCGGGTTGATGTCTAGTGGAGCTCTAACCAACACCCCCTCACCCGTGTATTATGCGTGGATCCTTGACAACCCCCCCGCACCCTTCAGTGGGGCATCGGGGACCGCAACATCTGTTTATTCGGTCAAAGATCAGAGTGCAGGAACCAATGTTAATGTTGGTTCTGACGGAGTCATATATATATCAAAATTCTTGCTTGGTAATTTTACATCTTTTACAATTGATCCAATTAATGATCCTGATTTTGGTGCTGTAAATGCAAACTTCGATGCATTAAAAGACGTGGATGATGTGGTAAGTACAATAAATACAACTGCAACTGAAAGATATGAAAGTGTCACCAATAAAACATATACAGTAAATGATGTAGCTTTACTTACAAATTATGCCGATCAAGTTGGGAGACATATATTTAAAAATATAACAATGTACGTCGATGAAATTGAGGTTGAAAAGATATTCGACGATTGGTGTATTATTAATGATGAACTATACATAGAAATGTCTGAAAAAGTTACAAATGCTTATTTATTAAATAGAAATTTAAGATATGATCAATCACCATATGCCGAGTTTTCAGAACTAAGTAGATATGAATCGGAATTAATGATACCTATACCATTCTTTTTTTCTAGAAAATTTACAAACGATGAATATAAAATCAATGAACCAAATCGACCATACTTTCCATTATCTTCAATTCACAAACAAAAGATAGAATTTGAAATAGAGTTTCATGATCAAGCATTTTTTACTGATTCATATCGGTCCATAAGTTTAAGTGAGTTTGATATAATTACAGAGGAAATCACAGTTTCCGATGCAGAAAGACTTTACATGAGATCAAAACCCTTGGAGATTGTAACTGATTTTATAAAAAAACATCCAACTATTACAACAGATTTGGGTAAAAATTTTATAAGGAATAATTTAACACCGATTATACCTGTAAAAACCTTCCACTGGTTTTTTAGGAGAGAAGAGTTTGAAAATGAAAAACAAAGTCGCCAAACTATAGATATTCAACAAGAACAAGCATACTTTCAAAATCGATTCAACTTCTCAACATCTCCATTTTTCGATATTGGTCAGTCATTTTTTAATCACGCAATGAAGAAGGCTTATTTTTATTTGTTAGGGAATAAACTTCCGAATATAACAGACGCTAACTATAATTACTATAAATACAAGGTACCGTTAGATGCTAGATACACCCGACCACTCAGGAACATTTATACATACACATTTGCTATGCGACCAATGAATGTAAATCCATCGGGAATACTTAATTTCGATAATCTCCAGTCTAATAAAACAAGTATAGAAAATGAACTCGCAGATACAGGGAATGTGTATTCAATGCACATGTATTATACAGGATACCAGACCATGCGATTTGTCGATGGATTTATGTCTTTCGTTTAATTATGTATAACAAGTCCGACTGTCAGACTGGAATAGTTCATATAGGATATGGTGCATTTCATCGAGCGCATCAGGCGATGTACATAGATGAGTATATGAATAAAACTAGAGACCTTCGATGGGGTATAGTAGCTGTTAACTTAAGAAATGAGGGATTTAGGGAAATAGATGATTATATTGTTAAAACACCCTCTACCTACACATTTGTTCGTAGTCATCTCGACTATATAGATTGGACAAAAAATAGAACTATTGCAAAAAACTTACTCGCATTACCCAGTGTTCATGTTATTACAATAACGGTAACTGAAAGTGGGTATGCACCCGGATCACCTTTATTTGAATATTTAGCGTGTGGCCTTCGTAATAGAAAAACCCCCATAACAATAATAAGCTGTGATAATATTCGACAAAATGGCGTTGTACTTGAATCACAATTTTTAGCTTATTTGTATCAAACGAATCAACATGAATTAGCAGATTGGGTCAGAGAAAATGTTACGTTCCCATCAACCATGGTAGATAGAATTACACCTCGAACAACAGATACATTACGAGAAGATGTGGAATATCTATATCCGGGTTATGGTTATACAGCTGTACAAACAGAAGAATATAGACAATGGGTTATTGAAGATAAATTTGCAGCAGATTTTCCAGACTTGACAGAAGTTGGTGTTATCATCACAAAAGATCTAGAACCCTACGATGAAACGAAGATCAGGGTGTTAAACGGTGGTCACACATCTCTCGCATACATTGGAGCACTTTCCGGATATACAACTTTTGATCAAGTCATGAATGATGAAGGTCATAAAAATCACTTTAGAAAACTTCAAAAAGAAGAAATTATACCTTCACTTGATATAGATCTACCATTCGATATTAACGAATACGTAGATACGGTTGAAAAACGATTTTCGAGTGCCACCAACGTCGATGAACTTGATCGCATTTGTATGGATGGATTTACAAAGTTTCACACTTTCGTAGTTCCATCTCTCCGTAAATGTCTAGAACAAGGAAAGAGACCCATTCAAATTTATAAGAGTATAGCAGCATGGTATATATACTCCAAGAAATTTGCGAGAGGGTGTAAGAGAATTAGATATAACGAACCAAATTGGGTTCTTCTAGAGCCATTATTGAAAGATGGTGCTATAGATCAATTTGTTTCCAACGAGAGACTTTGGGGGGACGTACCAAAAAAATACATTACATTTACACGAGATTTGAAGTCTATTCTACTCTCACACACCTACGAAAAAGAGATTGATCTATTGGGTGATTAACTCATGTACAAAGCACTGCTCAGATTTGTAAAAGACTTTGATGCACTACCTCTCATAATTCTATCAAGTTCCTCGTACTCTTGATACAATTCATCGACAATTATTGTAGATGCTCCATATTTCTGTCCATTTTTAACTCTCTGTAACAGATCTCTCAACACCTTCAACTTTAATTTTCTACGTGGGTTTATTCTCGTAGCGAAGGAGTGTAATCTTTGACACTTAGCTTCGAGAATCTCGAGACGTTCTTTGGACTGTTCAACTTGTTTGATAACTTCGATATATCTTAGCTCACCACATTCATTTATTGTCTTAATGACCTCCTTATTCAAAATTCGTTCGGCCAGACTTTCACTATCGGCTGAAACAAATTTCGGGGTAAAGAAACTGAAGATCGTTCGTAAATAACCGGACATGCTTTCTTTGGAGCTGGGGGAGGACTTGTAGGTGCTGTACAATGCAACACTTCTTTCCAAATCTTACGTTGTATGTCTGGACAGAGAGAATCCGTCGCTTGTAAAAAAGTAATTCTTAGTTCGTCGGTTGCCAATCCTGGAATACCAAGTGGAACTTCGGAATGTAAAAAGGAACTACCAAATGGTATCACGTGAGTAGTCATGTTTAGTTTTCATCTGAGTCATCTACACTTAGGTGCCTTTCTATCGAAAG
>Ga0222716_10003207_pt1 | contig 13103 bp, 1 predicted proteins | sample C33_13DmetaG_FD_165044 | JGI IMG/M metagenome (GOLD analysis project Ga0222716, IMG submission 165044) | Estuarine water microbial communities from San Francisco Bay, California, United States - C33_13D | ecosystem: Environmental > Aquatic > Marine > Unclassified | place: USA: California... | reverse complement strand
TGGTGCCGCCATCGACTGGGAAGTCGTGACGTCGACGGTAGTGAGCAAGTTGGAGTGCCAGACGACAGCAGAGTGCAAAGCGAGGTGTGGCTCGTCAAAGCGAGGCAAAAAACGTGTGGGATTGGGAGCTGGGGAGGCAACAGCGACACAAGTGACAGCACGGAGGAAGGAGAACACAACAGAAGCAGAGTCTCCGACGACAGCGGATACCAACAGTGGAAGGAAGCAAGGCAATACGCCAGGTCAGAGCCACCTCGACAGGAACGCCAGTGGGGTGCGCGAGCCGGCTGTCACTGAAGGAATTGCAAGAGACAGACGGGGGTCGGGCAGTCGCTATTCGGGAGAGAGCCGGTGGAGTTGCGGAGAGGCGAAAATGAATGAGGTTCTGAGTAATGGGCGGAATGATGAGGGCGCACTTGTTCGGTGGGAGACGGGAAGTAGCATATCGAGGAGTGCTGTGGGCGATGGTGGTGCAAACCACAAGAAGCGCAGACACAGTGGGCGCAAGTGCGTGGGATGCAAAACAACTGAGGACTATGGACATGACGCGAAGGAGTGCCGGAGGTGCAAGAAAGACCTATGTCTGGAGTGCCGGAAACTGGGTGGTCACGTATGCGTACCGGGACAGTGGTGCCCTGCATGTGGCAAGACGTGGGAGGAACAGACTAACAACTCTATGGGCAGCACGGTTAGCATACGGGTCGGGGAGGGTGAGATTCGGTACTGTTGTGCGATGTGTAAGTTTTTCGACAAAGAAAGTTTGCAAGCTCAACAAACGGCGGAGGCACTTGACTGCGAACGAGGTCCGAGGAGGACGCTGTTGCACGGAGAGGAGATGGTGAGCGACACAAAGGGCTCAGAATTTCAAGAGTCAATGGCGGGTGGGATGGTGAGAACCGGCAGCAGTGGGAGGGCAAGATGCCAAAAACCGCCAGAGGACAACATGATGGACGAGGTGAGTATAGAAGACCTTGACTGGGATGCAATTGAGAATGGCGAACAGAAAAGATTGCATGCCAGAGTGAATGGCGAAGCACATGTGGGAGGACTACACAAGGGAACAAGTGTAGGTCATGTGAGTTTAGCAGGCCCAAAGATAATACGAGGTGACTGCCAGACAGCAAGTGAAGCGGAGATGAGGAAACGTGCTGACCACAGACGAGACATCACAAGAGCACATGATGATTCAAGCGCGCGACAGGAGGATGAAGATGGCCAAGACGAGGGGGAGTTGCGGGAGAATTTGGTACAAGTTGTTCACAGACTTCGAACCGAACTGGAGCACACAGGGGGGGAAAGGAGCATGGGCGGGGGCAAGAAACATGCAGCCAAGAGAAGGGAGGAGTGGGAACGACTGATGCGTGTCGGAGGCTTCAAACTGGAAGACGGGGAGGAAAAATGTGAGGCTCAGATGAAGGAGATGGAACGGTGGGCAAGAACAGAGGTAACTACATGGGCAGCAACAGCGAGGAAGCACAGAGGAGAGCAAAAGTGGATGGAAATTGCTGGGAGTGAGCTAGCTCACGTAGTCTTCTCGTGCATGATGGAAAACTCTAAAGAGGCAGCTCAGAACACACTGGAGCAAGCAGGTATTACAACTACTCAGGAGGAGTGGGGACGAATGCAGTACAATGCGAGACGAGAGAGGTCGTCGAAATTGGTCACGGTATCGGTCACGGTCAGGGTGTACACAAATGAAGCACTGCGCAACATTATCACAGGTGAGCAATGCATCCGAGGACACACGGTGGGGTGTGAGTTGGCTGACGATGAGCAGGAACATCAAGAGGAGTGGACCACCCTAGGGCCGGTCAGAACAGGAGGTGATGAGGCATTACGCGATTGGTGCAAGCTGTGGAAAATCGTGGGGGTGGGAGAAATGGACGTTCGAGAACTGATTCTGTGGCTAACCTCAATCCAGTCACCCGACTTCCAAGCACGGGAAGTCACGGTCTGGGGACCATCAACCCCCAGAATAGCGGCAGGAGCATGGCAAGGTGTGGGTGGGGGCAGAGGGCAAATTCGGATCAGAGGACAGAATGCACCGGTGCGGATTAGTAACAGATATGCAATGCAAGGAGTTCACGCGATTGCTGGACGTGAAGTGTTTGAGGAACGGGTGAGGCAGCATCAACAACTCCACAGTCGAAATGGGCAACAGAACGACACAATGGAAAAAATGACGGTTGTCTTAAGTTTTCCGTCGCCTCAGGGGCTGTTGATGAAGGACTGGCAGGCTCACAGACAGAACAACGGCGTCAATGAAGCAGTCATTGCAGCAGCAGCGGCGATGGTACAAACAGCACCTGGGTGGCTGGTCAATCAAGGGGGACCGGTTGCGAGATGGGAACCCATGGTTCATGGATGTGACCAAGAGCATGAAAGTGCAGTATGCATTCGTTTTCTCCAGGTACGAAAGTGCGGCATCGACGAGATGCGGACAAGACTGGTCATCCGTCAAGAACTGGTAGGAATCGTAAATGAAATACAGCAGAAGTGCTGGACAGAACATGAGCCATGGAAGCTGGAAGAAGTGGATTTCTTAGGCCTGATCAATGCAGAAGGAAAAATGGAAGGCATGGTGACGTTAGCGAGAAGGACGACAAGCACAACAGACCAGGATCTGTTAGTAGGATCTGCACTGGCAATGATGATGGGCAGCAACATTCAGAGAGGCAACGGAAGTTGGTTCAAGTGGTGCCCAGTCAAGGGCCAATTGGGGTCCTCTCGGTGCGGAGTAGTGTCAATCTCGGCAGCGCGTAGTAAACAAGGACGGATACGGCGAGCAGTCACAATTGGGAGACGGGTAAAAGGTATACCCACCCTATGCATCACGGACGACAAAGACCCCACAGTCAAGAGAATCATCTCGATGATGAACAACAAAGGGTGCCGAGAAGACCTGCTGTCTCGACTGAAAACACCGCTGTGGGAAAGCCAGAAGAGACTTATCATCACCAAGAACGCCAAGGAGGACAGCAACAAACCTGAGGGTTCGCAGCAGACAAGTGGCCTATGGTTTCCACCAAGCCAGGAAGGACAGACGCTGGACAACGGGAGCAGAAACGAGCGGCAGCCAGCATCGCTGAGGAAGACGAAGACAAGTGACAAGTGGCAACCCTACGCAGTGGGAATGAACGATGTGGGCGCCAGGATTTATGCCAAGAGCCGGAGGCAGGAAGATGGGGATGGGCGGACGGAGCGTGTGCGGAGAATCCTAACTTTCAAGGACGCAAAGACAACCTATCTACGTATGGAAGGGGACATAGCAGGTGCGAAGAGTGTTGAGGGGCTATGGACGAGGGAAGCAACTGCTGGATGGGGAGCAGGGGGTGCGGGAGCAGCGACAGTGGCAAGTTTCTGGCATGCAGTTGCTGCTGATCGAGTACCTAGTTTTGTGCAGGAGCTCAGAGAGCGAGGCCATGTCGGCTTGGCAAATGCAGGCGCTGAATTGCTTTTGACAAAGAAAGGAAACCGCACAAAGAAATGGGAGACGAAGGATGAAAAAGTTGCTCACTGGGTACGATGGATGGAGTGGGAAGGAAACTTTAGTCGCCCAGAATGGACCCCGACAGTCACGACATGGAATCTAGGCCCGCTTGGATATGAATTATCAAAAGCCCAGATACTGAGCACGCTGAGTCGAGGAGTGGCAGTCGCGTTCTTTCAGGAGCTCTCCTTTCCGCCTGGGGGCAAGAAACGAGTGATGGACGAGCTGAAGGCTCTATGTGGATCGGAGTATTGGTTCAGGATGGAGACAGGTGGTTCGGGGGAAGGGGATGATGACTCAGACCCTTGTCCTCTTCAGGCCCCGTCTGAGAAAAGGGACCAAAAGGGATGCGACTGGCACTCCAACAAAAAGTATGCAGTAGTGACCTTCTTGCACAGGAGTGTTTTCAAGAAACCACACAAGAAGGAGTGGTTTACGAAGAAACACAGAGATGTCTTGCGACACATGACAAGTGGGAGGGTCCTGTGGCTAGACGTGACGACCACTACAGGAAAGTGGGTGAGGATAATAAATGTTCACCAAGCAGGGTCAGGAAACAAGAAGGTGCAGAAAGCAGTTCTGGAGATTCTAGGAGAGAGAATAGCAGAGCACCCAGGCGCGATGTGCATTATGGGAGGCGATTTCAATGCAAGCACGACAGGAGGCAGGAGTGGGTATGCGGAGTCCAACAAGGTGCATATGGAGGCAGTAGACAAATTGTTCCAAGACTTCATCCAGCAAACTGACGGTCTGCTGCTCACGCCGGAAGCTCCATCGAGGAAAGATGATGCAGTGGAAAAAGCTGCAAAATTAGACCACGCTGTTGTGTGGAACCTGCCAGTCAAGAGGTTCGAAGGACGGGTGGACTGGGTAGGAGCACCGTTACATGATCATGCGAGAGTTATGTATCAGGTGGCTGAGGACGACCTTCGGGTAAAAAGAGAGGGGAAAAAAGTGGAGGAGAGGTCGACGCCGAGAATCAAGGATGCGCAGTGGAGAGAGCTTCAACAGGACATCGCTACTGGGCTTGCCGCAGATGCAAGGACGACGACGCATGAAATACTGCAAGGCCAGGCAGGTACGGACGCAGGTAGGAAAGAAGTACTGAGCCGGAGGCAGGAAGCGGGTGAACAGAAGCTAGCGAAGACGGAGTCCCCCAAGCCCCAACGGGAAGTCAGCCGGGCTCCACATCGGAATCATGAACAAACGGTACTGCTCAAAGAGATTCAGCAGCTGAAGGCAGCGCTAAAACATGATGAAGACGAGGAATGGGTGACGATTGCGCAGAAGAGATGCTTAGAGGAGTTCAATTTGGAGGAGGAGACGCTACTAAGTCAAGGTGAAAGAGCAAAACTGGTGAGAACCAGAGAGTGGGCGGACTTAGTGAAGCGGAGGATCCTGACCAAAGAGTGCCAGCTGCAACGATTAACTAAGCGGCAGGTGTGGGAAAATCGCCAACTTTTAGACCAGAAGGCTCAGCGTGACTTCCTTGAGGAAGCGAACGGCCCGAGCAAGTTTACCGGTAAAAGAGGGGGCGATGATGTGAAGCTAGAGGAATTGAAGTGGGTAACACCAGTTGGAGTTCAATGGACGTGCAGAGCCCCCGGAGAGGAGGATTGGGAAGCGATGCGGGATGCATGGACGAAGAAGTTGCAGGCGAGGTGGCCTGAAGCAGAGATCAGGCGGGTCACGGGGAGCTGGAGGACATTGCGAATCGAGGCAAAAGACATGGGAGCTCTAAGGAAAGCAATTGCGAGGGCCAGGGAGGAGTGGCAACTGGGGGCAATGGTTGACCACGGAGAGGCGTTATTGGTGAAGATCAGACACATCAGCCTGCAGAGGAATGTCAGGCAAGGAAGCACAGAACTAGAGACAGTGGTCAAAGAGGCAGTGCAAGCAGTGTGGGCTGATCTACACCTAGACGAAGACGACTGGAAAGCAGGTAATGACGGATTACTTAGTCAAGGGTCGGTGAGCTGGCACGAACAAGGGGACCGGGCAAGCGAAATGCTACTCGAATGGCAACAAATGGTACAGGGAAAACCGAGGGTCGAAAGTCAACGGCTCAAGGCGACATGGATGCCCGAGGATGGGAGCGGCATGATTCAGCTTTCGCATGAGGGATGGATGCACACAATCAAAATCTCGAAATCTGGCGAAATTGAGAAAGAGGAAGGTGCAATAGGAGAGGAGTTGATGGTGGCAGTTGGGGAGAAGAAGGGGACAGACGCTTGTGAGGCGAGCGAACTGCGAATGTCAGCGAGAATCCTGCCCGAAGGTGGGGAAGGCCATGACAGAATGGAAATGGGAGTGATCCGAATGAAGTCACTGAACAAGATTCATGAGCTGCTGCATGAATGTCAAGGATGGACGGGAGAAACCCAGCTGAACAGACAAATCCTGGTGAGCGAGGGACCATGGACGGGAGAGGATCTGTGGATAGCACTTGAGCAGTACTTCCAGACAGAAGGCTTATCAACACACACTAGATGTCAACACGAAGGATGCGGCAAGTGCAAACCAACCATCGTCACCAGGATGCCCGAAGCTGGATCGGAATCGACGCGGAGGACCTTATGTGGTTTCTGCACAGAATGTTGGAATTTCACTGACACTAGAAACGGACGAGAAGTGGTAGGAAACATGGACTTCTTAACAAAAAGTGGTGTTTTCAAAACAGCGCTCAAGCAAGATGGAAAATTCGTAATTGTGGGAGAAAACGGCAACGAGTGCAGACGACGATTACGAGGGCAATTAACGTTAAGAGAACTGAAAAAGTACATTAGAGGCTGCCTGAAGCCAGGAAAGGCTGAAGGACCGGAGAGGTACGCCAATGAAGTACTTAGAGCCATGACTGAAGATGAACTGGAGGTCATTCGGGTGTGGGTGAACAGTATCTTGACGGATGAAGAAACGGCAGCGGAGAGAATGACGGAGGATGTCATGAACGGCACGATCAGACTCCTTCACAAGGGAGGCGACACTGCAGACACGGTAAGTGACTGGAGACCAGTGGTTCTGCTGAACTGCTGCAACCAACTGGTAATGCATGTCATCAACAGCAGGCTGCGAGCCATTGTGGAGAAAGGAGGCATACTAACTCCAGGACAGGGAGGCGGTAGGCAAGGCAGAAGCGTGAGCATCAACATGAGCAAGATGGAGCGTGTCACGACAGAGGCTCAAAGACTGATGAAGCGAGTATACAGAGTGGATGTTGATTTTAAAAATGCGTTCAATGCGATGAACCAGGCAGCGTTGTGGAAAATAATGGAATCGTACAACATCCCAGACGTAGACCTGCTCAAAGCATTATATGAGCATTCGACAGTGAGGGTGGCCCCCAATGATAGAACGTGTGCGACGATCAGGTTTGACACTGGAGTGGCACAAGGCAGTGCTTTGTCACCGTTACTGTTCCTCTTATTCATGAATGCTCTAATGTGTCTACTAACCGAAAAAGGTAAGATCTGGAAGATCAGTCATGGTATTGAAGGACTGGATCAATTCAACAATATTGGTTTTGTAGACGATTGTAGCTTATTTGCACAGACGACTGGAGGCATGCAGGTTTTGATGAACACCGTTCAGGAGTTCGAGGAATGGAGTGGACTAAAGGTGAATCTGAAGAAGACGTGCATGTTGATCATAGATGGGTGCAAGAAACGGAGGAAGATCTTGGGAAGAGTCACCTTTCGAGGTGAACCAATCAAGACCCTGAAGGAAACGGAAAGCTGCAGATATCTTGGCTTTTGGGGAACAGCAAATGGGGATATGACGGTGACGAAGGAGAAGGTCAAGGAGAAGGCTCGAAACGCGAGAGATATGCTTAAACATCACCCACTAACTCCCGAATTAGCGTTAGAACTTTTCATGAGCATAGGTGTTGGTGTATTCCGGTTTTCAGCAGCACTGGTGCAATGGACGTGGAGAGAACTAATGGAGCTGCAGACAATCTGGGTCCAAGCCTACAAGTACGCGTGGAGGCTGCCGCTCTCCACAGCCTCGGATGTCTTCATTTTCCCGGTAAGTCAAGGAGGATTGGGATACCCGGTGCCGGTTACAATACTAACACAGGAATTAGGCGCGTACCTCACAAGGTGTCAAGCCCATGAAGATGTCACGAGACAGTTTACGAAGCAGGAGTTGGAGGAGGCAAAGGAGTTATGTCAATGTAGCTCCTTCCGAGAACTCCAAACAGAAGTGGAACTGTGGGAATGGGACAAACTGGTTGCAAATAAATGGACGAGATGGGCGAAGTGTCTGAGCATGACGGGTCTGACAGTGCATCTAACAGCAGAAGAGGAAGCGTACACGAAACAGGAAACGAGTTGGGCGGGAGCTACGAGGGACCTGAGGAAGTTACGCAGACGGGTAGAAGCAGTGGGCGGACGACAAGAAGACTGTGGGGCGAAGGAATGGGAACTGGGAGACGAACAGTGGCCTCTGTTGTGGGAAGGCGAAGAGGTATTCTGGAGCTCAGTAAAAAAGATGCGAGCAGCAGGATACACCACAATTCAACACTTACCACAAGAGAGCAAACGAGAGGGCAACACAGGGAAGCAGATGTGGAAAGCACCGAGGCTGGCACGGGGGGAGGGATCTGATGGTTTAAGGCTCTTTCGAGTTCTGATACCCCAGGGTATCGTGAGCGAAAGGGAAAGGGGGGTGCTGCAAAGGTGGTTCGACATGATTGACTGGCATGGGCGAGGGGTCAGCAAAAATGGGAAAGCACAGATGAGCATTCAACAGTACCTAAGCAGTCAGACACGGGTATTACAATGGGTTGAAGATCAGGAACGGATACATGAGACGATGGATGGGGAAGACGTGTTACTATCCGTCGAAGAATACTGCTCGAAGTTGACGCTTTTGAAGCAAGTCATGGCACAGGCTGGAGAAAAGAAGAAAGTACTAGACGGAATGAACCCGGGTGTTCATTCCGGAATGGTGGCAGCAGCAATGGGCAGATGGATAGACAGAGCGCCAAACAGGACGAATGAGACAGATCAGGTAATACACGAGGTCATGTCACGCATGCCGCCTTTGTGGCAAGCATGCTGGCAGAGAATTGGGGCAACTGCATCAACAGATGGCATCAGAGTTGGACGGGAGAAACTGGACAGACTGGGAAGCTTGATGACAAAGAGATGTGGTAAGTGCCAGACGTATAACATGAGACAGTGCTCGCAGTGCAAGGCAAAATCATGTGTGACATGTGGGAGGGAGCACAGGAAGTGTGTAATGTGTGACAAAGATTTCCCAGAGTCGAGTAGCACAGGTAAGCGTCAACCAAGGGATGGAGAGCATGGGAAGGACAGATTCCGCAAGAAAGGCATCAACATGCATAAGCTAGGAGAAGCCTTTGTGGGAGAGGTTCTGCAAGTGCGGAAAGGAACGAACAAGGAGGATAGCTTAGGGAAAGGATTACAGTTTCTGGCACGAGTGAGAGGATGGGATGTCGAATCGGGAGCGAATAGACGGAACAAACTTCTAATGCATAGCACAGGGAAGGAGCTGTGCCGTGAACTGGTACATACTAACGACATTGTGCGAATCCCGAGGTCGTTTTATCCCGATGATCGAGTTCTTGCGAAAGACGATGGCACGCCTGAAGGCGGGTGGTGGTACAGACCGACTGAAGTGGTGGATTGTAAGAAGTGCATTGGGTGTGACAACGTTAAGGCTAAGGATGAGTTTGAGTTCGAACAGTGGCAGGACAAGAGGGGGTCATGCTGCAAAAAGTGCAAAAGTGAGGAAGGCGTGAAGCGTAGGAAAACAACACGAGAGCCGAGCAGAAGAAGCAGCAGGAATGAAGGTAAGAACAAGGACTACACAGAGCCAGGAAACGAAGTGTCGCTAGGGGAAGATGCAGGTAACGTCACCGAGATTTGGACAGGAGTGCGATGTGAGATGGCTGACCCCAGATACATCGGAGTGGGGGAGGAGGCAAACTGGGGAGATGTGATCCTGACAGAAGGGGTAGCTAGGAAGGTCATCCAACTAGAAACCCAACTGCCACAAGAGGAGGCAGAGGTGTGGATGACAACGAGCCAGATGGGACATTCTTTGGAACGTGAGGAGACAGAACTGGTAGATGAAAAAGACGATTTGGAAGGGAAAGAGACGGCGAGGTTTCTGGCACCGGAAATATCTAAATTCATTCGCAGACAGGTGCGGACAAGTCTGAAGGGAGGCGGGAATGGGATGGACAAGGATGAGATTTTTGAGGCAGCATGGTTGATGGACCAGGTGTGGGGGGTGTGGGAGGATGACACCCAGGATGAGGGGAGGGGGACAGGGGTTCAGCAAGAATGCAACGATCCAAGTGATATACGATACCACGGCAAGTCGACGGCGTGGCATAAAACACAGCAGTGGGAGGCACCGTCAACGCCGATGGCAGCGTTTGACCCGGAGCCGATCCCTGACTACGGGCAGAGGGTCGAGATAGGAAGGGATCTACTTCTGGATGATCTACCAGCGAGGGAGGAAGGAAAAGGCTATGTATCAGTAGCAGAGTCGTCGTTTGTGTGGAAGGAGGGCGAGGGGCTAGGGGTCAAAACCTTTGAAGGACTAACAACGTGCTTTGAAGCAGGACGGAGCTGGACGATCATGAGTGGCATTTGGAACCATCTCAAGAACAGATGGACGGGATCAAGGGAGGAGCTGACAAAGTGGATTTGGGAAGAAAAGGAGCACCAAGGAAGGTTGGAAGATCGAGGATATCGATCGCCAACGTGGAAGATGTTGGAAGCACTAAAAACCATAAACGGAGCCACACGTTTGTACGGCGAATCAGCAGTCACGGCTGCCCCTATGTTTGAGCATGCGGGCAGAGATGGCAAGGTATATTGGGGGGACACGGAAGCCAAAGGACCGATGGTGGTGTTGTGGGACAGTCTAACCGACGAAGGAAAGAAGGAGTGTCTAGAGGAACTGAAGACAACCAACGACTGGGTGATCTGGCGGAAGGACAGCAGGAAAGAAGATGAAGACCTGATGTCTTACCTAATGAAAATGGGGAGGGAGGAGTTCAGAGGCAGAGCTGTACGAGGACAGGAAGAACAGAAAGGAGTGCCTGGTGAAGAGATGCCTCTGCAAGGAAGAGCTCAGAAGGGGAGAGGGTGGTGGCGCCGGGGAGATGCGGGGGCGTATCTGAATGGGAATGGGATGAAATGTTGGGTCCACAAAGACATGCATGAATTGCGAGACGAGGTGTTGCAAAAAGTGCAAGATGCGTGGGACGATGTCACGGAGAAAGATACGTGTACCATAGACTTGACGGGGCCGGAAAAAGACTTTTGGATGGGGAGCGAGGCGGGAATGCTAGGTTGCTACTGGTTTAGGGGAGTGGTTTTTGCGGGTGACGGATCCGATCATAGAGGCAGAATGGGGGCGGGAGCCTTTTGCTTAGGTGATCCGGAAATGAAACAGTGCGTGGGAGTAGGCAGAGAAGAAGAAGGCACAAGCTCAAACAGGCCGGAATTAGCAGCACTAGTGCTGGCCTTGAGAGCAACGAAAACCACAGATGACATGTTATATTTATGTGACAACCAAGCACTGCTCAAGGCAGTCCAGAAGTGGACTGGAGATGGGCCAAAGCAAACGATGGTGAACGCTCCAGATGCAGATATCTTGAGAGAGATCATCGAACTTCTGAAAGCAAGAGTAGCCACGGGAGCAGCGACCTTCCTGGTAAAGGTCAAAGCACACCGAGGAGAACCTCTAAACGAGCTAGCGGACACGTTAGCAGAGGAAGCGCGAGAAGCCGCCAAGGAACACAGGGAATGGAGCGCCAGGACGGATCGGATGGTGTACCAATGGGAAGAAGAGAAAGGCACAAGAAGATCAGTCTGGACAGCGGGAGTGAGAAAAGCGGTGAGGAAAGGAGCAGGGCAGTTTGTCGTAAAAAGCACTCGGGAAAAAGCGACGAAGAGGTGGAGGGAACTTCACTTCGAAAGGGGCTGCCAAGCGCGCCTGGGGGGGAGGGTGAATCCGCAAGCGTGGATGCAATCAACAGAAGAAGGACTCACGGGGTTGAGAGGTGGCATACGAAGTGGTGACGTCATGGACATCGAGAGCTGGAGCGAAAGGTGTGACGAGGCGTTAAAGCGAGGGGACGATGGTATGCCGTCAACAACAACGTGGGCAGCAGGGTTTTTGCTCAGGAAAGGGCAGAGCAGGGAGGCACTTGGGAAGTGGCTAACAAACAGAGCGGTGCCGTGGAAGAGAAGGAGAAGAACCTTGCAAGTCATAACAGGAACGTTTCCATGTGGAAAGTGGCTACACAAGATCAAGAAGAGGCCAACAAGCGAGTGTGAGCGATGCAAAAAGGCGTGGATGGTGGCGGGCAAGACAGGCGTAGTCCCGGACGAGACGGTAGGTCACATCCAAAGCGTACAGTGCGTAAGCCAAGAAGAAGTGGTGACGGCAGCGCATAATCGGTGTTGGCGGGAAATCATGGGAGGGATCACCAAGCATGGGAGCGCAAAGAGGAGTATCGAGATCTTGGAGCGTGACAAGGAACAAACTTTGAAGACTTTGTGGAGGGAGGAGAAGTTAGACGAATTTTTTCCAAGACAAGAGTTAGTGGAGGAGATGCACAAGTTACATGAGGAGCATCGTGAAGCGAAACGAAAAGTGCGAGAAGATAGCGATATGGGGGATGCGGGAGAAACAGCCGAGGAGGAAAAGGAGTTCAGCGAGGAGGAAGCGATATGGGCAAGAAAGCTGGATGGGGCGGCGATCGACAAGGAAAAGAAAATACTGTATGTCCTAGAGTTCAAACGTACCACTGATCAAAGAGAAGAGTACGAAGAAGGAGCGAGGGTGCGGGCAGAAAAACAGTATGAGGACTTAGTGCAAGGCCTACTAAGAGTGGGAAGGAAGCAAAATCAAGGATGGACGGCAAAACAAATCACGTTTGTAGGCGGCACATGTGGGTCGGTAAACGTGACGAGCTTTGAGGAGAACTTGAAGGAGCTCCAGGTCCTCGAGTCGAAATGGGGAAAGATGAGGGCGGACTTGGCGCGTAAACTACTGGAAGAACAAGACACGGTGTTTAGACGGTATTATGAAACCAAGTGGGGCAATGGGGACGGAGGAGCAGGTCGGGCGAGTGCAGGAGGACGAGAACATGTAGGACGTGACGTATACATAGTGATTGGCAGGGAATGAAGTCTAGGGAGAAGGCATCAGGTTTTTTAGGAAGGGAACACACACACACACACAGGGAGGGAGCAAGGGGCAGGTCTGGTCGGCCTATATTTATATATGTTATATACATTTATGTTATCTACACACTATTATACACACAAGGTGGTAAGCATGCAGCTAGTGCATGTAAAGGTGGCACATATCCTCATAAAGAGGGGAGTGCGTAGTAGCGCGAGCGGATGACTCGCGGGGAGAAGCACAAGAGGATAATCGCCCTCGTGCACAGGGGAAGAACCCGAGCGTAAGGAACAAAAAGGGGAGGGGGCACCTTAAAGGGTGTCACCGATTTGAAGTTTTACTTTACTATCCTTTTTTACCACCTCTGAAAAGAGAATACACTGCGGTGTAACAGTCACTAAACAAGTGCTAATAAACACAACCAAAAATCAAAATCTCC
>Ga0222716_10003198_pt1 | contig 13121 bp, 18 predicted proteins | sample C33_13DmetaG_FD_165044 | JGI IMG/M metagenome (GOLD analysis project Ga0222716, IMG submission 165044) | Estuarine water microbial communities from San Francisco Bay, California, United States - C33_13D | ecosystem: Environmental > Aquatic > Marine > Unclassified | place: USA: California... | reverse complement strand
TGTCTCCATCTTGCACCTCCATGTCAGGGACAAAGCCTTTGTCTGTGAACAAAGTTAGCTCAAAGTCTTTGTCTGTTTTATCAGTGACAGTTACCGTTATGGTTGTGAAGCTTTCAAAGTCGTCACGTTTTACTTTAATGTTATCAACGCTATGTATTCTAAGTCCGTTCATTTTATTTATCCTTTATCCTGCGTTAAATGATGCACAAATTACAGCACCGGGATAGATGTCATCGTCAGGTTCGCCTTCGACCTCACCAAGATATATTACCGATACAAGATCGGGGCGTGATACCCAACTATCGTATAGCAAAAAGTCATCTGATCCATCATAGGGATGCATCTTCTGTGCTTCTTCTGCACTATTAGCAACTACTACAGCACTGTCGTAGGTGTCATAGCCTCTGTTAATATTCTGATATATTTTAAATAGTTTCATTATTCCATTCCTTCCAATTCTTCATGTGTTCTACGGGCAGCTTCATCATAAGTTTCAACTTGGTCTTCAGGCCACCCGTCTTCGAATAACCATTCCAAGTGTGCGTTGAATAAGTTCTCTTTGATGATCTCGTTTTGCATCACACTCATCTGCTTCCTCCATCCAATCTAGTGTTGCGTAATCTTCAGCCTTATCAATAGGATATCCCATTGAAATATATTTATCAACTAAAACATCATAGTCAGGCATAATTATTTCCTTACTTTTTTGTTGTGGATACGCATGATCTCTTGAAACATGTCGTCTTTCTTAGCGAATTTGTTGTGGATACGCATGATCTCTTGAAACATGTCGTCTTTCTTAGCGAACTGATTGAACTGATGCTTACTACAGCAAAGGTTTCTTAGAAACCTATCATAGTTAAAGCATGGTGTGGCAAAGGCTTCCAGCAAAGCTTCTTGAAACTGTTGCTTACGAAGTGTGGATGGCTTCATTCTCACCATCATAGATGAATTTTTTATCTCACGCAACTTAAATAATGTTGCCTCAATATGACTGCGATTGAAACCACCAAAGGGTAGCCGTCCCTCTTTGAACTCTTTGTTGCCACCATCTCTGGTTGAAAAGTGTCGGCTGGTTTCGCCATTAAAGATTGCAATCAACACGCCATGTGTAGAGTTGTTAGCTTCATAGTATGATAGATATGTTTTGTATATCTCAGCAACCTTGGGATCATCTTCTTGCTCTGCCCAGTATTTAGCAAAGTCAGCAAGTGTCCAGTTACTTTTGTTTGTATTCAATGCGATAGCTACACTACCTATATCCTCATCCTCAATCATTACAACGTAGATAGGAATGCCCAAACTTGTAGCAGACAAATACCGATGTTGCCCATCAACTATTCTACCATCCTTATCTATAATAATAGGAATACAGTTAAGAAAATTTCTATTACGCATACTATCTTTGATACGCTCAACATTAAGCTTTTTCACTCTACGATTACCAGTAATTGTACCTAACTTGTAATACATATCCGAGGAAGGCTCGACTTTATAGATAACATTTACTTGCTGAGATTTCTTAAACATTGGTTTAGTCCTTTGGTTTGAAGTTGATTAGTAATGTTTATACTAAGCTACTCGTAGAGTTTCGATAGGTGCGTTTTCAATGTACTGCTTCTGTCGAAGCTGGCGAATGTAGATCACCCACTCAACACGCATGGTTTCTTTGAGAGTCACACGTTTGCCACTGGTGAAGGAGTTGTTTCTGTCACGTCGAGATATGCCACGATCACGGATCACGCCCTGTTCTGTGGCTATGATGTTGCCCAGTGGCACGTACTTGTGTACCAGATTATTCACTAGAACATCACGGCAGTTGCAGTATCCGGTTTCGTACTTGATGTAGTCAGGGTTCATGTTGGTCATTGTTTTACCTTTCAATTTTCTGGGACATCCCAGATTTTATCCAGCCGCTACCATAGCAGCCTTCTTCTTACTTGTACCGTGAGCCGGGAAGCCCACTACTACATTGCGATCCCACTTCTCACATAACATACATGACGCACATGATACGTCATCTTTATAAGTAGCGGGACATACTACTACCTTCCTACCTTTGGGTGTAACTGTATTGGTTGTCTGATCAATAGGTAATACAGTTGCAACAGGCGCTATGTCCATATCACATAGCTTGTCTGCGTGTTCAAGATTGTTGGCCGATACATTAACAGTGAAGCCTAAGTGGTTCATCATATTGACAGTTATGGCGTTCTGGAAGTTATCCAATACGTCATAGTGTGTGTATGTAAACCCACGCTTGCCTTTATTAGCTTTGGCAAGCTCAATACACTTTTCATTGTCCAGCTTCTCCATGTCACCGGGCAAGTCGCCAGCTTGATTGTGACGCCATTTGCTATCAGTGGGCAGGTCTTTGATCTTGCTAATGAACGTAGACCAATCGTCACCACGCTCTTCTCTGGTGACTTTATCCCAGTGTAGTTTCAATGGTCCACTATCTGCGTAGCAGCCATTCGATTTGAAGGGACACGAAGTGGGACACGTTGTCGCAGTGCTAGTTGTCACTGCCATCTTGCCTACTTTGGCGTTCTTTGATTTGGGTGTGATGTGAAACATAGTTCAATCCCTTTCAGTTGAATCTGGTACAATTTTCAACGATCTATTTATACAAGCTCGTATATTTTGAAGACCTTCAAATAAAGTTTGTCTTTGATCATGTAGATCATATGCTCCGCTGCTATCTTCATCAACGTCTATTGCGTCTAATATCCTACGCTTTTGGTGCATAGATTTTGCCAGAGCTTTTAGCTCTAACAAAAGCTCTATTTTTATTCTATTATGATCCATTTTTATCTATCCTTTGATTTGGGTGTGATGTGAAACATTTTATTAATCCTCCAGCCATTGATTGAACGTCTTGGGTTGCTCATCCTTTGCCACACACCAGACATAGATGTTATACTCATCCCATAGTTTAGGCGGTGCGTCGGGTTGCGTTTGCTTTTGTAGCATAAGGTAACGTCGGATGCTTGCATCGGTTACAAACATTTTATTCCTCCACTATTTCAATGTCATGTCCTACTGGTACTGTCCACTGCGTCAGATGTACTTTAAATCCTTCTTCGGCAGGGAAACGCTTTCGCATATCTGCCGCCACTTCCATCGCTTGCGTGCTTACAAGGCGAGTATCCAGTTCAATGTGAAAGTAATATTCCCATGCAATTTTAGTCTCGTTTCCGTAATGGTTGCGCTTGCCATTGTCACGGGATACATTTATTCGATGCGTGTTCATTATAGTTCCTCAATTAATTTTGCATACTTAACAGCTTCGGCTACCCATGCCTCTTTCTGTTCATAATTGTAAGCATTTTTAGCGTTCGAAAAAGCTTCGTCATAGGCAAGACGATAAGCTTTTACTTGTAAATTCTCATTGTGTTCCATTTTATTTATCCATAATGTTAGGGTTTTACTATACTAATCTGCACAAAAAGAGGGCGACACAATCAAGCGCCGCCCCTATTTGGTATAGACTATGTTGATAGTTATGCTGCAATTTTAAGTTCAGTTTTGGCGCTCTCAATTCCAGCAAATGCCGCCAGTTCATCCGTTGTCATGCTGGCAAGCTTTGCCAACGCCGCCCGCCGAATTGTCATGGCGTTGCTATCGCCAGTAAACGCTACCGCCTCCGCTACTTTTTTGTCGTGCGATTTCGCCGGGGCAATTGTGTACATTTTATCGGCATTGACGGGGATAGATTTATCAGCAATCTTGGCGTATTCGTGCCATGTTACCTTTGCGATTGCCTCGCAATCAAATGCAACCGTAGACTTTTTAGTTGCCTTTTTGAATTGTTGCTTTTTGGTGTCGTATTTTAAATTCATGGCATGGGACACAACGTATCCAATAACGTGCCGCTTTTCGTGCGACCCTAGCACGTTAACAAGCTTCGACAGTGCCGAATAATCGCCGCAATCGTTAGCATGATCAAACGTCAGGGAAATAATTTCTTGAACGTTATTCTGTCGATTTTTAGTTGTGGTTGCTACACCGTTGATTTTTGGTGCAATGATTTGTGCGAATGATTTCGTCATGATTTTAGGTTCCTATTTTGGTTAATGGTTGCGCCATAATGCGCCATAATATCACGACAGAATTGCCATGATATTATGGCGAATTTCGCTCGATTGTCAGACAAGCGAAAACGCTTGAACGATTACCGTTAGCAATCGCACACTGTCCCCGCCATGCGTTAGGGAAGCCATGCAAGTTATTGCTGCAAGTAATCAATCAACACTTTGTTTTTGGGATTTCCACCTAAGGTAAAGTGATAACTCTTCTAAAATTTAAGAGGGAATTTAAACCCATGATAAATTTCTAAATCATGCTGTTATTGCTAGGTGTTACGCTGGTCCTTCAGCGCCGTACCGTTATCATTCTATGCGATACGTGCTCACCTATATTTATGATTGTCACTTTCAAAACCTATCGAAACCGTGCCGTGTTTGGTAGCTACTAGTCTTCACTATGATCCAAACCGCTAATCCGTTTTTATCTATTCGGTAGATAATAAAATCACCAGTCATAAACCGGGCCATTGCCCTGTGATCCCCCCGGTTTACTATGTTCCTCCGCCCCCAAACCTTGCAACGCTACGCATGCGGCGAAGTTGGTTTTTGGGTACTGGTGACATAATGCCCCGGTAGCACTTTATCCCCGCAACCCGAAGGCTCGTATGGAAACGATGAACCGCCGCTTCCAAAGGGACCGATCAAATCCCCGAAGGGACCGCATCTGGCGTGATCGAATTGGAACCATATAGGAAAAATCGAATTAGTGTAATACTTTGTTTATATATCTCATATACATAAAATTAATATCTCTATATATATTATAAGGTATAGGGCGCATGAATATCATTACGATACCGGAACAAGCGATACAACTAAATGGAGAACTGGCGATACAACTCAGAGTAATAACCTATTGATATCCAACGATTTTACATATGTGTAAAATATAAATGTTCTTGTTTTGTTCATGCTCTTAAATCGCCTATAAGCGTCACACATGAGCGTCAATGTTTTCAGGTATCATTCCACCTAGATCGTCATGGGCGCTATCAGTGATCGTCATAGCGGTGTTCATGTTTTGTTCCCATGTCGTCTATATGGCGCATTTCGGGGGGCGGGGAATGGCGGAAACGCTAGTAGTTGCATATGCAAATATATATAAAAAGGGACGGGTTGGATGGAATGGATAGGCCTTGTCATCATATCATGTGATATTATCTCATATGGTACTATCTCATATATGTAATCTCATATGATACGATCTCATATGATACTATTAAGGTATCTGTTAATCTCAGATGAGACTATCTCATATGATATTGTCTATGGGGCAGGAAAAAAAACTGCGGCGTTGCGGCAGAAGTATAGAAAGGGGACTATAGATAAAATTATCAAAAATAACAGGGGGGGTAAAATATAAAATAAAAAAGTAAGGTATCCATAGTGTGACATAAATACAACAAGGCGGTACTAATTAGTTCCTTATTAGTATTATTTTATTATTTTATTAGTATCTCTATTGTATATCTCTATAGTATAGTGTATAATAGTACTATGGAGTATTTAGATAGTAACTATATAGAGCAGTACATTAAACTTGAAGCTTTACTAAAGCAGAGTGTTGATGATCAATGTAATGATGACTTCTTGTCTTTTGTAAGATTAGTAGCACCTTCGATTGTGTCTGACTTCAGGATGGGTCGTCACATTGAAGTACTATCAGACAGACTACAAAAAGTACAGGATGGTCAGATAAAAAGACTGATGGTCTTTCTTCCACCACGTTCCAGTAAGTCTGTTGTGTGTTCCAAGTTGTTTCCTGCATGGTATCTTGGTAAAAACCCTGAACATGAGATTCTTAGTATCTCTCACAGTGATCAACTAGCAAGTGACTTTGGTAGATCAGTACGTGACATAGTAAACACTGAGGAATACCAAAAGGTATTCAAGGGTGTCTCTCTAAGAAGTGATGTCAGGGCTGCTGGTAAGTGGAAGACAAACCATAATGGTACTTACTATGCTGCCGGTGTCAGATCACAGATTGCTGGTCGTGGCGCACATGTAGCTATACTTGATGATGCTATGTCTGAAGAAGATGCGATCTCCAGTGCAGGTAGAAGGTTCATTAAAGAGTGGTATCCTGCGGGACTCAGAACACGTATCATGCCAGACGGTGCCATTGTCATAATCAATACAAGGTATCACTATGATGATCTCTGTGGCTGGCTACTGAAGCAGCAGGAGAATATGTCTGACTATGAAACTATACCGTGGGAGGTAATAAGAATACCTGCATGGGTTGATGAAGAATCTTCTGAATTACTTAATCTTCCTGTGGGTAGCAGTTACTTTCCTGAGTGGAAGTCTGACAGGATACTCAGGATGGATGAGAGCGAGATCAAGGCAAGTAACGGAAGCCGGTACTGGAACGCTCTATATATGCAAGACCCCACACCTGAAGAAGGCGGTATAATAAAAAAACGCTGGATCAAGGATTGGGAATATGATGAACCACCTAGCTGTGATTTTATTGTACAGACATTTGATACAGCCTTCTCCACATCCAATACTGCTGACTATAGTGTCATACAGACATGGGGTATCTTCTATATGTCTCATCAGGATAACGAAGGTTACGAAGACTTTGCTCCACACCTGATACTTCTGGGTAACATCAAGGGACGCTTTGAGTATCCAGAGCTTCGACGGCTGGCGCAGAAACTATACAATGAACATAGACCTGATGTCTGCATGGTTGAAAAGAAGGCATCCGGTCAATCGCTTATACAGGATATGCGTAGGGGTGGCCTACCAGTAATGGAATATCTGCCTGACAGAGATAAGGTATCCAGAGTTTATGCAGCAACTCCTATCATGGAAGCAGGTCGTCTATGGATACCCAAGGGTAAGAAGTGGGCAGATGACCTCATAGAAGAACTTATACGGTTTCCTAATGCAGCGCATGATGACCAAGTGGATGCCCTAACAATGGCAGTACACTACATGAAGGACTCATGGCATCTTACACATCCTGATGATCCAGAGTATGATGATGAGCCTACTTATAAACCAGCTACTTACTGGAATGTATGATTTGGGAAAACTAAGAAAGTGTGCTATAATAATAAGATGATTGATTTAGAAAAAAAAGTAAACGAGTTAGATAAAAAGTTAGATGCTCTTATTTCTGCATTATATAAAAAGACAACCCCAGAGATAAAACTATTTCCATCTGCTTATATTAAAGATGATCTTGGTTATGAGTTTAACGATGATCTAACTGGTTTTATGCGATGGTATTTTGAAAAGTGTCCTAATAAGTTTCAAGTTCCTTTTGATAATCCGCTTTTGTTTATTGAAGGACACACCGCTTGTACTCTCTTTAGGCATGGTGCATATCAGGTTGAGCTAGTTTATATGAAGCCTGACACTGTAACTTATGATCATAATCATCCTGATGTAGATAGTTATGTTGTTTATCTATATGGAACAAACTTTAGATATCAGGGTAAAGAAGTTCTAAGTAAGAAAGAAGGACACTATCTAGAAAAGAATGGTAAGGCTTCTGCTTACATGCATAAGATAAGACTTAAACCTAATGTAGTACATGGTGCAGAGTCTGGTCCTAATGGAGCATGTTTCTTTTCTATACAGAAATGGTTAAGTGGTAAAGCTGGCGAGTCTATCGCAAATAGTTGGAATGGTGAAGAGTTAGGAGAGCAACACGCAAAAGGTATTAAGTAATGACTGAACTAGAAAAAATAATATATACTTTAGGTTTATCTGATATACATAAAAACTGGACAACTACAGATATTATAAATAGAATATTACCACCAGTAAAACTTAAACAATATATTTTTATTTCAAATGAAAAGGTTCCGTTGTTCTATGCTTCATGGGCATTTATGGATCAAGAAGCATCAAATGCTAGAGAGTTCTCAACAAGAGACATTGCAGTACAAGATTGGCATAGTGGACATGTACCATGGATTATGGATATTGTGTGTCCTATGGGCGGTACTACAGAGGGAATTAAAGAACTAAAGAAAGTTCCTAAACATCTAGGTGTTAAAGGAAAAATAAAATTCTTTAGAACTAAAAAGGGGAAGAAGGTATTACATCATGTTAACTGGACATAAAAAATCTAGATATAATATTTATGATAACTTAGAGTTTCTGAGCCTTAACTCCTATGAGTTAAAACATTTTTGTTTTGGTGAGGGCGGAGGCGGCGACGACGGCGGCGGTGGCGACAGTGCTGATGATGCAGACTCTATGGATTCAGGAACAGGACCGGGAAATGATGGATTAGGTGGTGGTCCTGCTGGTGGTTTTGGTGATGCCTCTCCCGGATACGGTGGTCCCGGAGTAGAAGGTAGTACTGGCATAGATGTTGATGCTACTTTTGATGGTCTTAGTGATTTTGATCCCGGCTTTGGTATGGGTGTTGACCTTGGTAGTGCCTTTGGTGGTTTTAGCGGTTATTTTGGTGTAGACGAAGGACAGCCTTCAAATATGGCAAGTTTTGTAGATCAAGCCACCCGTGAAGGTTTTTCTATTGCTGGTGTTCCCGGTATAAATGCTGCTGAAGCAAGAGATGCTATAAATGCTGCAATGCAAGAAGGTAGGATAGGATATAATACAGCAGTTGATCTAGGATTTCCTAGTCTTATAGATCAAGCTGAAAAAGATTTTGATCTTGCTACTGCTATTGGTATTGAAAATAAATATGGTCTTGAACGAGGACAAGTAAATCCCGGCTTTGGTTCTTTTTCTTATCAGGGTCCAAACGCAATATCAGCCGCTATGAGTGAAATAGGTAGTGCAGCTAGAGGTTTAGCAACATCTTACTATGATATGTTTAGTGAGATGCCTAGTCTTACAGGCACAGTTGCTGGTATGATGGGATTAGCAGTGCCGGGAAGCGTAATTGGATTAGGGGCTAGAGAAGCTTTTGGATTAAGCCGAGAAAGTGAAATTGGTAAAAATATTAGTGATGCACTAGAAGCAGTAGGATTATCTTCAATTCCTACTAGTATAGATGAAGCAGCTTTAGGTTTAGCACAGGCCGCAGCCGAAGAAGCAACGGGCCTTGATTTAAGTGCAGAAGCCATTGCTGAAGGTCTTTTTGATTCTGTATTTGGTACAGAAGAAGAAGAAGAAAATGCATTTACAGGTTTTGAAACAACTGATGTAGGATTATCATCTAATCTAGGATCACCATCTGCTAGTGTTGCTGATATTGGTTCTCAGGCTGAAAGTCCAGAAGAAAGTATAGACCCCGGTGGTGACGAATTTATTCCACGGCCTACACCTATTCCTTCTCCTCCTCAAATAGCTTCACTACCTGCACAAAATATTTTCAGAGAACCTGTAACCAGAACAGCAGCGGCAGATACCTTTAGTATTCTTTCAAGAATATATGGACCTGAAGTAGCAAGACAACTCGCACCTAATAGGACAGTATAATGGCAACAGAACGAAATCCCTTTGATCGTATACCCGAACAAGAAACAAATGTTGTTCCCTTGACGGCTGAATTAGAAGAAATGAATGCTACCTTTGAGGTTGATGATGATGGTAGTGTTACTGTTGATTTTTCTGATAATGTAGAAATGGAAGCTGCTGAAGATATTGCTGAATGGTATGGTAATATGACAGAAGATATGGATGAGGATGATCTTGCTGATATTGCAGTGACTGTAATTGAAAACTTTGAGGCTGATAAAGATTCCCGTGCTGAGTGGGAGTCCATGTTTGAGCGTGGATTTGATCTTCTAGGTCTAAAGCTTGAACAGGGTACAGAACCCTTTGATGGTGCATGTACTGCTGTACATCCTCTTCTTATTGAGTCTGCTGTTAAGTTTCAATCAAAAGCTTCTGGTGAATTGTTTCCTGCTAATGGTCCTATAAAAACTAGGATACTTGGTAAGTCTACTCCAGAAAAAGAATTGCAAGCTAACAGAGTTCAGAACTTTATGAACTATCAGGTAACAGAACAGATGCCTGAATACTTTGATGAGTTTGAAAGAATGTTGTTCCACCTACCCTTGATTGGTTCCGCATTTAAAAAGCTTTACTATGATGCTACAGTTAAGCGTCCCAAGTCAGAATTTATTCCTATTGATCAGTTCTATGTTTCATACTATGCAACTGATCTTTCAAATGCAGATCGTTATACACATGTTATCTATCGTAGTCCTGTTGAAATACAAAGAGATATCAGGGCTGGTGTATATGAAGATGTAGAACTTAGTTCTCCCTCATCAGATGTAGGAACATCTTTTAGTGAAAAGATGGATACCATTATTGGTTTGTCTCCTACATCAGGTCACGATCCACAGTATGTTCTTCTGGAGCAACACTGTTATCTTAATATTGAAGATGAAGACGAAGCCTGTCCGTATATTGTAACTGTTGAACAACAGTCTAGACAGGTACTGAGTATTCGTAGAAACTATAAACAAGATGATCCAAACAAAGAAAAAGTAAATCACTTTGTTCATTATAGGTTTGTACCGGGTTTCGGTTTCTATGGTCTTGGTCTTATACACTTCCTTGGTAATTTGACTATGAGTGCTACTGCGGCAATGCGTTCGCTAATAGATGCAGGGCAGTTTGCAAATCTACCGGGAGGGTTTAAGGCTAAAGGAGTGAGGATGGTTGGCGACAACTCTCCTATCGCTCCCGGCGAGTTCAAGGAGGTTGAGGCAACTGGTATAGATTTGTCAAAGGCTATTATTCCCCTTCCCTACAAAGAGCCTTCCTCTACTCTATTCCAGATGTTAAACTTCGTAGCTACTGCTGGTCAGAAGTTTGCGGACAGCACGGAGCAGGTTATCTCCGATGCTGCCTCCTATGGACCCGTTGGAACTACTATGGCTTTGCTTGAGGCAAGTAGTAAGTTCTTTACAGCAATTCATAAAAGAGTACACAAATCTCAGAAGGATGAGTTTCGTATTCTTGCTCGTATTGACTATGAATATCTTCCACAGGAATATCCTTATGATGTGCCATATGAAGATCGTAGTATTTTTAGACAGGACTTTGATGGACGTATAGATATTATTCCAGTATCTGATCCTAACATTCCCAGTAACGCACATCGTATGATGATGGCAAATATGGCGCTACAGATGGCACAGCAGTCACCGCCGGGAATGTTTAATCTGGAAGCCTTGAATAGAACCATTCTTAATGCAGCTAATATGCCTAATGCAGACGAGATACTCCCACCAAAGATCGAACCTAAACCAATGGACCCTGTGTCTGATATCATGGCTGCTACAAAGGGTATACCTATTGGAGCGTTTCCCGGTCAGAACCATGATGCACATATACAGGTAAAGATGGCTTATCTACAAGACCCTGTTAATGGTGCTAATCCAATCATGCAACGTGTGGCTCCAATTATTCAGGCTAACATTCAAGAACATTCTGTAATGAAGTATCAGGAACAGATGAGTGGTATTTCAGAACAAATGCTACAACAGGTTCCTGATCAAATGAATAATCCTGCCGCTGCTGAAATGGCTATGGCTGAAGCATCTAAACAAATTCTTAATGCTAATCAGGCAATGGGCATGGCCGAGTCTCCTGAACAACAGCTTGTGTCTTTGGAACAGGCCAAGGTTGAGCTTGAAAAACAGAAGCTTCAGGCAGATACAGCAACCAATGCAGCAGAGCTTGAGCTAAAGAATAAGAAGCTTGAGCTTGAAGAAAATGAACAGATCATTGACATGATGAAAGCAACTGCTACTGATAACCTTAAACGTGATAATGCAGATGCTAATCGTTCTAGCAAAGAAAAACTAAAACAAATGGAACTTATGACCAAAGCAATCATTGAAGACTTTAAACTAAATAAAGAAGATGAACGACAGGTACTAAGTAATATAAAAGAAATGCTTGATAAAGAAATGCAAACAAAGGCAGACATGGATACACAGGCTCTAAATGCTCTTGTACAAATGGCTGTTCAACAACAACAGGAGATGATTAATGATGAAGAAAGGTAAAGGATATCCTGAACACGTAAAGGATACCGCAAAAAGTTTTGGCGATCCCTATGCTGAAGGTATTACGGGTGGACGCACCACACGTAGTTCGCTTAATGAGTGGCCCAAAGAAACATGGGAAACACCACAGCCAATCAAACCTAGCCGTAAGAGTACTATGTACATCTAGGTATGGAAATTTGGGATGAAGTAATAAAAGAGTACAATAACGAAATTAACAATCTAAGACTAACACTGGGTAATGGTTCTGCTGAAGATTACTCACACTATCGACAGATTGTTGGTTCTATCTCTAGCCTAGAGTGGGCAAGAGATAATTTAACAGACCTTGTAAAAAAACGAATATATATGGAGGACGAAAACTAGAGATGCAACAAGTAGGTTTAGGCGGCGCACTAAAAAACGATATGTGGATTACTGAGGATGACGCCCCCGATCCCAGCCCACTACCCACCCTACCGGGATTTCATGTCTTGGTAAGACCAGTTACAGTTAAAAGCGTAACCAAGGGTGGTATTCTTTTACCAGATTCTACTAAAGAAGATATGTCTTATCTCACCACTGTCGCACAGGTTTTAGCGTTAGGAAATTTGGCATATATGGATAAAGAAAAATTCCCAGCAGGAGCATGGTGTAACGTAGGTGATTATGTGTGCTACGGTAAACATGCAGGAACTAAGCTATTTTATAAGGGTGTCAGGCTTATTCTTCTCTTTGATGATCAGATTATTATGAAAGTAGAAGATGCTAAAGACCTTGATCCAACCTTTAATTTAGGAAAAGGTTCTAACTAATTTGGGAAAATCACTATAGTGTGATATAATATAATGAACGTAAATCGTTTGTTTCGTAAACAACGGAGAATATAATGAGTAATGATAATGATGGTTGGGAAACCGTTACAGTTTCAGAAGGCAATGAAGAAGGAACACAGGTTGCTTTTGAAGTTGAAGAAGATGAACAAGAAGAAGTACAGATAGAAGAAGAGCTACAGGCAGAACCTGTTCAAGAAACACAGGAAGAAGTTGTCGAAGAGATTGTTCAAGAAGTTAAAGAAGAGCAGCCTAAA
>Ga0222716_10003193_pt1 | contig 13137 bp, 7 predicted proteins | sample C33_13DmetaG_FD_165044 | JGI IMG/M metagenome (GOLD analysis project Ga0222716, IMG submission 165044) | Estuarine water microbial communities from San Francisco Bay, California, United States - C33_13D | ecosystem: Environmental > Aquatic > Marine > Unclassified | place: USA: California... | reverse complement strand
AAAGCCGCCGGCTTCGGCTACGATTGAAAACGCCGACGTCTCTCGAGTGAGACAGAATAATTTATCAATCGTGAACACGCTGCGAGAAAAGTATCAGCTCGCCATGCAAGGCGCACCGCCGATGAAATTGAAGGAACTCGAAGGGATATCGAACAAAATCGGTGGGTTGTTCGTCTTCTTGAACAACACAGGAGCTGCGGCGGGCGCGGACGACGAGAACACCATCACGGAGCCCGTCGTGGAGGCGCTGGTGACACTCTCTGACTGTTTAGCGTCCGGAAACACATCCGCAGTGAACTCAATCTTGCTTTATCTCTCGCAGAAGCACTGGGAAGAAGTTTCCTATTGGTTCCCGGCGCTCAAGAGACTCGCCAGGTTCGCCGCGGGCGGTTGAGTTGAAACAACCTGGTTCACATCGGCGATAGCAATATTCTTAATCCTTAGCAGCCCGTTTTCATTGAATAGCGACGATGATGCACCTCAAATCCATTTCTTTTACGATCTCGCCTAGTTCGTCAGCCATCGCGTCGTCAACCTCCACGCCGCACTCGTTCTGTTGCTCTCGTTCTGTTGTTACCCAGCTCAACCCGTTCGGTTGAGTGATCGGAGTGGCGTCAATTAATCGTTCGATCGAGCCTCACTTCAGCGCGCTCCCCGCGCGTGCGGTCACGGATTCGCCACACCGGCACGAGTATTTAAGCATCAACTCGCGCCCATCGTCGCGCAGTCGCAACGATGGGTTCGTGTTGCTCGAAGAGCGTCGACGCCCCCGAGGCCGAGGAGGCGGAATTCCAATTACGAAAGACGGCCGACGGACGACGTTTGGAGTCACAAACGAGCATGAAATTCTCGGAGGACTTGAAAAGCAGCAGTAGAGCTATCGTCGGCGGTATCAGCGGCGTCCTTCCGAAGAGCGATGATGACGAACACGCTTCGCCCGCGGCGACGACTCGGAAGCCAAAGAGCAAGGATTTCAAGGAGAATAAGAAAAGCGCGCCGGCGGCGAGTAATGACGATGATGATATGATTAATGACGACATAGAAAGGATCGATACGTTCGCTCCGCGTCGGAATGATTCCTTGAGCGATCAGACGCGAAAGATTGTTGCCGCCACCGCCGACGATTCTAGTCTGCGCCTGGACGTCCGCGATGAAACTACAAAGATGGAAGAAGCTGTGGAGTTGAGCGATCGACTTAAGAGATACGAAAATGAACCTAAATTAGCTCCCAACGTGTTACCGAAATGGGAAGGTCCTGAATGGATCGCACCACCGGATATCAAGCAAGAAGACGCGGTGCAAAAGCCAAAGGCATATGCCATCGGCGATCTTTCTCGAGGCGACCACGTACTGCGAGAGAGAAACGTGTTCGATACAGCTGACTTTTCGACGTATATTCCTGGAACTGGTCCGCTTTTCAACGGACCGACGCCGGAGATGTTGAAGTCTTCGGCCAAGGAGGCTGGATTGAACTTCAGTAAAATTGGAATGTTGGCTATGCTCGCAATGTCTTATGTGCCGAACGTCATCCTTTCCGGAAACCTTTCGCCAGACGCCTCGACGGCATCGTATATTCGCAGATTGCTTGCGTTTGCGTCTACCATTCTGACCGTGTACGTGCTGCTGAGTTCAAAGAGAGAAATTGAGCGCATGTTTTGGCGCGCTTCGTTGGTTCAGTCGCAGATTGTGACGGCGATCGTCTGTGCGATCTGCTTCACGTGGCAGGTGACGGTTATTTACAGCATCGACTGGTTAAGCAACAACCGAGGTATTTTCTCTTTCCTCTTCGCTTTCATAGGTGGATGGTTGGTAGTGACGAAGCACGAGACGCGTCTTCAATCTCGAGCGCAGATAGATGCAGTGTTGTCGGCTTTTTTGGAAATTGAAAAGAACGCAGCACGCATGACTGAGCTTATGGGCTTACCTGCCGTGCGTACAAATGATATGCAGTACATGAACGCAGCGCCAGTGTGGGCAAGGTATCGCCCTGACGAACTCGTTCCTTGGCTCAACAATTTCTTGACTACCGTTTGGCCGTTCTACAACAAAGCAGTCAGTGATCTGTTGCGAGAAATACTTGATCCGCTCATGGAAGCGACTAGACCATCTATGTTGAAGCGTTTGACGTTCAAAGAACTTGATTTTGGTGAGAATCCATTCGTCTTCAGAAACGTCACCTACGTAGGTACGAAAGCTGAAGGAATGGCGACGAGCATCGACGTAGATTTTGCCTGGGCTGGGAAATCAAACATTGTCCTCGCTGCAAAGACGCACATTGGAGCGGATATAAATATTGCGGTCAAAGATCTCGAAATCTATACGAAATTGAGAATCACTCTCAACCCGCTGGTGCCGCTCCCAAGTCCGCTCGGTGGTTTAACGGTTTCCATGACAGAACGACCTATCGTTGAATTTCATTGCGAGCTTCCCAGTGGTTTGGATGTGCTGTACAATGCCGTCGATAAATGGTTGGAAGAATTCGTTGCCGACCTACTTGGTGACATGTTCATTCAGCCCGAACGACTAGTCATACCTTTGAGCTTCAACTTCGATCCAATTACCATGCCGGACGGAGAAATCAAACCCTTCAAGTGGTACGATACTCACATGTTGCAATTGCGTAACACTGGGGTCGTCAAGGTGACTGTGGTGCGAGCTGAAAACGTTCCGAGAACGGATCTACTGTCGAAAACAGATCCGTATGTGAAGATGTGCGTCAAAAAGCATGGATTACAAGTGAAAACTTCCACCATGATGAACGACGAAGATCCAATTTGGAATGAGACTTTTTACATTCCGGTCGATGACGTTGACTTGCGCAAGTTGAAAGTAAGCGTGCACGACTATGACTCAGATCCGCTTAGCTCCGAAACTCGACTTGCGATGACAGAGGTGCCAATTGATACAATCAAAGCCGCAACGGAAGATGGCACCGAACAACAATTATGGCTTGATTTCCCTGAGCAGGTAGCTGGGAACGTGAAGAAGCCACCGATGCGACTATTGCTGAATACTCAATTCATACAATTTGGTAGCGATGCCGCAAAGGAGCTCTTTGCGGGGCTCGGGTTGTTGACTGTTCATGTAATTCGCGGAATTAATCTGCAAGTGATGGACTCAAACGGGTTATCTGATCCCTACGTCAAAGTCAAGATTCCCGTCGAGAACATGGGTTCAAGTGTCCCCTTGATGGATAAGAAGACTGCGGGTAAAGGCAAGCGAAAGAAGAAGAAAGATGACAAGGATTGCATCGTGTACACTTCCAAGGTACATTACAAGAATCTCAATCCAGAGTTCAACGCGATGTTCGAATTCTCCCCAGCAAGCGAACAAGGCAAGGTCATAATCGAGTTGTTCGACGTCGATTCAACCTTCCCGATCGGAACAAAGAGTAACTTTATGGGTAATCTTGAAGTACCCATCGCCACTATCTTAGAACACGGTGGATCAATGGAAGCTAGGTTCAAGGTTGGTAACGCCACAACTGGCGAACTAGATATCGCGTTCAACTGGCAATCGTACACATAGTAAGTTGCACGGCCACACCCAGTGACCAGCCAGGTAACTCGACCCGTTTCCGTAGCCATCAAACATAGAAGCTTGTAGCACCACACACACTTCATATCACATTAGAATCGTACCCAAAAGTGTCAATCTGCGCTGGATATCCTGGAATGGGTAAGCTTCGACCATTGTACTGGAGTGCAAAACTTTCATCTTTTCTGAGCCGATCTATCTGCTTGCTGACTTCCGTGCACCACTCAAGTTGCGCACTACGATCGGCGAGAATCGGCGTGGAGACTTTTACGGCAACAAATTCCGATTGCGCTGCGTTTCGAGCTAATTCTATGCTCGTTGATCGTACAAGCTCGTCAAGCGCAGCATTCGCGACTTTGAACGCAACGGCGTTGACATGTAGTGGCAGCGGCGATTGATGCGAAAATATTGCCACAACTTTTCGGCGTCCGATGAGTGTGGGCGCCGCCATCATAGACGGCAGTATAGTCTTCAGTAAAATGCCAACAGCGGCAACGTCTTTACACAGTCGGATCCATTCACTCGCGATCGTATCCCCGATTAAAGGCGTTGTAAGAAACTCACGTTGCCAGCGACTCGGCAGTTCGCCTACATTCAGCAGCAAGACTTGAACGTCGTCACCTAGACTATAGTTCGCCCTCGATACAAAATTTTCCAACTGGCGTTGGTCAGTCAGATCAAAAGATGATGTTATCAGTCGGTCGCCATCCCAGAGAGCGTTCTTGAATTCTTGCGCGCAGGCCGTACTCTGCGTCGCCGCTGCTAGGCGCGTAAGAGGCGACTTTATCAGAATGCTCTTTGCCAAAGAGAAACCGACGCCATGACAAGCGTCCGCGAGAAAATACGTCACGGACTCGGTCTGCGCATGCACGGCGCTTGCAAAACATCGACGATAACCCACTCGAAGAAGCATACTTCTATGCGCGCGTTTTTGTGACTACAAATCTACAGCTATCATCTTGTCGACGTTGGAGCTCGAAACACCGTTCACCATCGTAATGATATGTTGCAGGTTTTGAACGCGCTCAAGCTGACTATAACGCAACCGTAATCCATCGAAAGCGATAATAGGTTTGATCTTAACCTCATCGAGATAAATTGCTTTGGGATATCTTTGACTGAAATGCGTCAAGACGATATGTTTTACTCCAGCGTCTGCCGCAACTTGAAGTGCCTCAGCCGTAGTGGAATGTCGTTTCCGCACCGCATGGTCACTCAGTTCGTTATCAAAAGTCGCCTCATGGATCATCAAGGCACACCCTTTTGCTGCACGTGCGAAACCTCGCGACGGTCTGCAATCTCCAGAGTAAGCTAGACTCCACCCAGATGGCGATCCGACGACGAGGGCCGCGGCGTCGCGACAGTGTTCAACGGCCACGGCCTCAAATCGACTCAATCCACACAACTGCATGAGATGGCTCTCAATAGACTTAACCGAGGCATTGGATTGATCAAAAGTTGAATGTCGTTGATTTCCTTCATCTAGAGGCGGCGGAGACGGCGGCCGTGATTGCAACGCGCTCTGCAATTTTGTGGGCGGCGGCGGCGGTGGCAAACGGCCAAACGGTCCTGCAAACAAGTCGCGCGAATGGACGAAATGATATAGATTTTGGGACACACCGCAAGTATCTAGCCACTGCTTGAGGATCCTTGGGCCCACAAGCGTCAAAGGCGCGTTGCAAACGCGAGCATGTACTTCCAATAAACCACGAACACCAAGCATGTGATCTGCGTGATGATGTGAAATCCAAACAACTTTCAGATTCTTGACAATCCTTTTCATCGTCACGCATCCAAACATTCTCTGAATCGAACCCACGGTTCCCTCACCGCAGTCCAACATCATCCATGATTTGGGCGTCTTCGCCGCTGCTGATCGCGGCAATTCAGTGAGGATGCCGCTACTCCCCCGATATTTGTTTGGCTCGGCGGACCCAGTGCCAAGGAAAATCACCTCGGTATCATTTTCTATCTTTTGCTTCTTCCTCCCTATCAAGCCCCGCATTAAGCGCGATTTCAAATTTGACGCCACGGCTTGACTTGTCTCAGCATCTTCGTTTTCTTCGAGATCGACCACCTCTTTTCGGTGTATTCTGGTGAGTGATGCTTGCGCCGCCGCAGCGAGTTCTGGGTGTTTCGTCGCAAGCTCACTTAGTACTGCGTCGGGATCAACATCATCAGGACGAAACACTCCGTGATCCACCTCACACTTCGCGACAGTATTCTTCCGAATATGCACACAAGCACACAGCCCAAGGCTTGTGAATTTGTCACTCAGTCGCTGATTGGCATCGCCGTCTCCAAACGCCCTCGGAATGGGAAACGATTCCGCGTCGACCGCGTTCAATCGCAGAGACATTCGGGCGCTAGCGCGAAAACCCAGTTCATTTTGAGCACGACAGAAAAAGTGCTCGCAATCGACTGAGTCTAACCATGACTTATAACCAGGCGCGTCCGCAACGTCGGTTGGCGAACAATGGAACATAGCATCCAGTGAGTGCAAATCCTTTGATGCGAAGCAATTCAGCGTCGGATTCTGATCAAGCCGTGCGAGTAAATCCATATTTTTGACATTGATAATCGCAATGCGCACACCGGGCGCATCGTCGAATTCCTTGACCTCGCAAACGTAACCCACGCACGCCGTCTTCGTACTGTCCATACTTGTCACTTTCACACGAGATGACGGCGACGCCATCTCATCGTCTTCTACGCCTTCACTTTGATCGGCGCTAATACGGCCTTCCTCATCTACATCCTCCTCTTCATCACTCGTGGTCGCCGTCTGACGCCTATGATTCTCCCACTCGCAGACTAAACATTCACATGTGTCTTCAAGAAACAGCGGCCAGACCGTCACAGCGTTGTCGGCGTAACACCCAATACCCCCACACCGTTTCGAATTCGCGCACAACTCAACTCCATCAACCTCAGGATGCACCCATCGCGTACATTTCCGAGCGCCCTCGACTTGGGCGCTCGTTCCGCTCGGCCCCACCACCGCGAACCGTTCGTGCCCATCCGCGGAGAGGCGCAAAATCAACCCCGTCAGCCCCCCGAGCGAGGCTACGGAATCGTCCGCGGCGAACACCGCTCGCAATTTTCCCGTCGGTCGAACCTTACACTCCAGCGCGAGCCTGGCAAATCCCTCGGGGACGTTAAAGGCGTACTGCGACCCCGCGTGCGTGGTCACCACGAGCGCGGGCTCGACGCCATCGACGGAGGCGTTGAGCGTCACCACTCGAGCGTCGCCGCGCGCGAGCGATGGTGGCGATTTCAACGCTTCATCGTTCATGTTGTTTGACCGCGCAGCACGAGCGCTCGTGCGGCGTCGCGCGATGACGATTTCTCTCGCCAATGCACTTTTTTGGGAGTCTGAAATCACTCTTGAGACGCGTCCCATACTCAGACGCGCCGAGCCCCGCCGAACGCGAACGCAAAGGGCCATGGATGACTTCTACGTGCGGTACTACGTCGGACACAAAGGTCGATTCGGGCACGAGTTCCTCGAGTTCGAGTTTCGCCCGTGCGGCAAGCTTCGATACGCGAACAACTCAAACTACAAGAATGACACGTGCATTCGTAAAGAGATGACGGTGTCGCGCGAGATGCTGAGTGAGGTGGCGCGGATCATCAAAGAGAGCGACGTGATGAAAGAGGACGATCGAAATTGGCCCGAGCCCGATCGCGAGGGGCGACAGGAGTTGGAGATTGTGTACGGGGACGATCACACGTCCTTCACGACGTCAAAGATTGGGTCGCTGTTGGACGTACAGAATAGTAAAGATCCGGACGGCTTTAGGAACTTTTATTACCTGGTGCAAGATTTGAAGTGCTTGGTGTTTTCGCTCATCACGTTACACATGAAAGTCAAGCCAATCTGAGGGATGCGCGTGACGGCTCCTCGAACTAGCGTCTAGAATTTTAACGATAGATTTGTGTGATTGAAACACGCTACGGTCTACGTCTATTCACTCACTAGAGCACTATGCGATAATCTAGATTTTTTTTCGCGTTCCTAAGAGGCCTCGTTCCGTGTCAAAGGGGCATCGACGGAGACGCCGTAAACAAAAGCGGAACATCGGTCCGAATGACGACCTCGTCCTCGATGAACTGGTTACTTGTTGAGATCAATCCACCGGCGTTGAAAGACATCACTTCATCGTTCAAATCCCACTTTAAACCAACGGTTGACACGCGCGCGTCACCTTGTAATGGCACCAATCCACAGTGCATGAGTTCGTAACGTGTGTCGCGCTTGATGATGGTTTCACCCGCGGGCACCGCGCGCGCCATTGAATGGTCTCCAATCAGAACAATCTCGAGCTCTGGAAAATCAAACAGAGTCTTCATGTTGTATAAAATGTGGTCCAGCCGTCCTCCAAGTGCGCCCAAGGTGAACACGCGCTTGACTTCTGGCTTGTGTTTCACTATGGCTCTTAGACACTTGACAAAATCCGTCGAATCCTGGTCATCGCTTTGATCATCCAACATGCATCCGTACGCTTCGTTATCGCGATACAACGACGCAACAGACCCCCATACGCTATCCATATCACCCACGATTCGATGAGGGTGCTTAAACACGTCATCTCCGGTGTAGTTCAACTCTTTCGTCACCGCGTCGTACGCCGCTCGCAAGTCCTGCACACGATTCGCTCCCCCGTCCGCGCACACTCTGTACGAACACGACATCCACAGAGACAGCGCGTGCGGAGGTAGGTCGTAGTTCAACAAAACCACCGCATCGCGCACTCTTTCCGCGGTTTGAAGGTCTTCCATCGTTCGCATCGGCGTGAGGTAATTCGTCGCCGTGGGAACGTCTTCGTGCGTCGTCATCGTCCCCGAGGCGCGCGTGCGATGACGATACGGGCGCGAAATCGGTGCACGATAGGTATGCACTTCTATGCGTTGCGATGTCAAATTACTAGCGCGCATGCGCGCGGTCTTGTTGTGAGGCAGGCTTCTACGGGTGTCTATTTGGTCGCCGCCTCTGCGGCGAGTCTTCCAGAAACGAGCGCACCGTCGAACGTGGAAGAGCTTCGATGATCGCCTGCGATGAATAATCCATCGCCTAAAACGCTCGAACGAGCAAAGTTCGTCGGAGGCTCTTGATTGGGCTGCGCGTACGGGATGCGATAGGTGCGTAACAAACGCCACGTCGCAACTTGGTCAGCGCCAAACCACGAAGAAAGTTCATCGCGAACATTGGCCTCAATCTTGGCGTCGTCTTCGCTCGGGACACCAATGATAGATACAGAAGCCAGCGCTTTCCTGGCCGGGGCGTAGGAAGGCGCCACGTTACTGGGAAAGCAGCAATTATTTACGATACCGCCTTTGTTGTCGCCGTCCAAATACAAAATGGCATCATCCGTTGGTGCCTTGTCCATGGAGAAATACAGGCACATTGTGCCGACTGCGGACTCTCGTTTACTCGGACTCTGCTCCAAGGAGCCACCGAGTAATCTGGCTGCCTCCGGCCCTTCACACGCTATGATGACGGACTTCTTCGCCGTCACTGTTTCTCCGTTGTCAAGCGTGAGCGTTCTAGACGAGTCGGCGTCTCGCTCGCTCACTGTCGTCACCTTGGCGTTCACACGAACTCTGTCAGCCGCGAGATTACCACGCAGCTGAGCACTCACCGCTCCGATCCCTTTCGCCGGCAGACAGTTCTGCCCAGTCGCAAGCATGCGCATCACGAAATTGAACAGTCTGCTCGATGTCGTCAGCTCGCGGTTGAAGAAAATCCCCGCCATAAATGGACGAAAAAATCGATCAACCATCTCATCACTGAACCCAAAATCCTTTAAACGCTTCATGATCGTCGTCTCTCCGTCGGCCGACATCATCTCATCCAGCGTTCCCATCGCCAGCAAGGTTTGGAATCGCACCAGCCCGACGAGCACCTTGTCTGCGACGCTCCCCACCGGATTCGTCAACGACTGTAACCCATCCAGCGGGTGACGAAACGGATCCGCCACGCGATGAAACGCACCATTGAATCGCACGTCTGCGCCTGCATAAAATGGCTTCAACTCCAACGCGTCGTAGTTCAACACTTTCTGTGCCTCTGGATATCCCGTGAGAAAGATTGCAAAGCCTCGATCGAGCAAGAACCCATCGACGACGTCTGTGCGCACGCGCCCGCCGACGTCGTCGCTGGATTCAAGCAAGACATAATCAGCCCCACGTTTTTCTAGTTCGTTACACGCGGCGAGACCTGCGAGTCCGCCACCGATGACGACGACGTCGGCTTTATCCTTGTGCGCCAACGTCGTCGTTCGACGTCGACGCGCGGCGACGGGTGGCCGATTCGAGCCTCGAGCGTCGGACGCACGACGCGGATTCGCACACGCTTTCGCTGTCGTCGCGCAAGCTCGCATGATGCACGACGCGCGACCGTATGAGGCGGTGAACTCGACTTCAACTTAGTTTATTGCACAAGAATGTTTACGCGACGCGTCGACGGTAGACAAGCTGCGTGCCGTCCTCTAACTCGCTCACGCGCATGTCCTCGTCGAGATAAGTTATGCGCATAGTGACTTCGGACTCACCGTCTGCGATTCGACCCATGACGTCGCCGACAGGCACCGTGGTGCCGTTTAAGAAGTTCAACGCTGGCAAAACATTCGCGTCGTCTTGCCGCACCGTCGTCGACAACGATCCCAGCGGCATCGCGATCGTGTCGTCGTCCAACACCCGAGTCGTACCCTTAGTTATCACGGAACCGTATCCAGAGAAAAGCGGGGCGAATCCGAGGAGTGGGACGCCCAGCGAAGCCTTGACGATGCAGTCGCTCTCGAGCGCGCCTTCGGAGATTTTCTGCAAGCACGTCCCGCAGCCGCCGCCAAACATGCTCGTCTGATGCTCGTGCGCGCCGTAAAAGAAGTCGGCATTCTCACCAAGGAGCTTACCCACGGCCCAAAAAAACGGGGACGAGCGGAACGGAAAACCGCTGCTCTCGTACACTAACTCCCACGTTCCGTTGAGCCGCTCGTCTCGCGCCGGCGCCGCCGTGGGATTCGTCAACGCGCGCAGAAGCGCGCGCATCTCGTCGCGCTGCTGCGTCGTCGCGGCTTCGCCGCGTCCCGCACACGCGGCCAGGGCGTAGATGTCCGCGCGCGTCCGCGCGTCCATCTTCAGCGGCCCGTTCTCGATAGAATCAGCAGAGGACGACGACGAAGATGTGACGACGTCATCGCTCACGCCGACGGCGCGCGGCGCGGTTTGCCCGCGGCGCGCTTTCACAGCGCGTTGTGGACGGGACGAGGGCTGTGATTTAACGTCAGCGACGTACGCGCGAGAGTTCGAGATGGCGGGCATGTTCGACGTCGAGCGCGAAGTGGCGTCGGTGCGCCTCCGTCATCTTGTGGAGAAGGCAACCTGCGAGAGGCCGGCGCGTTCTTTCGCCGCTGGCGGACGACAGTATTGAAAAACGAATGGTGATGTTACAGCGTCTTTTAAATTGCGAGCGCGTCGAAAATTTTTGGAACAACGTTCGCGGTGGTGAGACCGGCGGTGATGTCCTGGGCGAGCTCGACGAAGTAGAGTGCGGCGCGGCGCATGTGCACTGTGCCGACGGAGCCGCTCTTGTGCCCGGGCTTTTGCACGCGCGGTTTGATCTCTCGCACATAGAGGCGAAGAGCACCTTCGAAACTAATCTTAGCGAGGGATCCAATCGCGAGAACTACGATGTAAAGAACGATGTGGCCGATGATAGCCTTTGCGGCAATCAAGGTGAACCACTCGCGGATTGTCGTTGGAAGCGCCGCGACTTTCGTCGGCTTTTCGCGCCAAATCGCGCCCACTATGAATGCAAGCATGTAAAACAAGGTGCGCCACATGCGGCGGTAGCACGTCTGCGCGGCGACGAGAATGTGACCTCGGCTGTTCAGCGGTACAGGGAAAAGAAGAATCGCCGCGGACGTCAAGGCGAGGAACGAAGCGCCTTGCGTCGTCATCACCGTCCCAGCCTGGAGGCCGGCGTTGCACCAATCCATGAGAGGTAAAACCAGTCGCAGCCCGACCGCACCGAGTACTACACCACCCTGCATATTAGCGGGCGACTCACCGGTAGCTAATCGGCTGATGACGATCGCCATCATGTAAGCGAATGCGAGTAGGTAATCTCCGACGACGATGTAAGGATGCTCCATCTCCCAAAGCGGCACGCTGCCGTATCTCCAACGAAGCACGAAGAAAGGAATGGCGGAAGCATTCATACCAGCAATCGATGGCCACGCGTACACCTTATGAGGAGCTAGTGCGCCGAGAGAACTTTGCGCCGGTCGCTTACTCGAGCTCTGAGTGCTCATCGTACCCTTCGTCAGGCAGCCGTAGGCGCAGCTCATGCAGTAAATAATCATCATTAACTGCGCGTAACTGCTGTCCACAGTCCACACGATAACGGGAAGTACTAAATAGTAAAAGTTTCGGCTACCCAACCACATTGAAATGACGTGGAAAGTGCGACCGACGGTCCCGACTTGCTCTGGATGCAAGCCAACTTTACTGAGAATGTTAGGAACCAAGTGTTTGGTGATGTTGATTTGACCGATGATGTAACGGCGGAATAAATTGTGACACCAGAGTAAACCCACGAGCAGAGGCACGGAAAGACTGTTCGGCTCTTCATCAATGTCGTTATCGAGAAGCGAGAGCTTCCAAGCCTTGGTTTCTTCCATCTCTTCCTCAACCATCATCTTTTTCCTGATGGCTTCGAGTTCTTTGCTATTGAACGTTTTCGGCGCATTTGGTGCATCAGTAGAGTACGACTGCAACGTGAATAGTGACCTGGGCGAAACATGAACTTGATGATCGAGAGACGGTCGCTTCTGCGGTAATGGCGACGCTAAAGCATGCTGCGGGAGGATATCCAACGCAGCATCTCGAAGCACTGTGAGCATCTTGTCAATCTTGTCCGCCGTGTGACTGGCATGCGCATACAGACGAAGGGAAGGCGGGGGGCGGTGGGACGGTAAAATGACAGGACTGACTCGAGCCACGCACACGCCGAAACCTTTACTTCGCATGCGAGCAGCGATGCGATGCAGAAGCATGTTCTCGTCCCCGCTTCCAACGCCGGCGGAGAGCTTGACGGGGATGACTGGCGAATCGGCATCTGCATCAGTAGTCATACCCGGAATGTCTCCACTGACGAGTGCGCTGCGAGTGCGGCGCGCCGCGTCATGAAGCTTTTCAACCATGGCCGGTTCAGCTTCGATGCGGCTGATGGCGTGTAAAGAAGCCGTCGCGAGGTAGGGCGGTAAGGACGCTGAGAAGACGTAACCACTCCCCATCAAGCGTTGGTAAGCCACGACTCCCGTATCTCCGGCCACAAAACCACCCACGGACGCGCACGCGTTCTCCAACGAAGCACAAATGACGTCAACAGAGCTGCTGGGTAGTCCAACGTGTTCAATCAGACCACGACCACTTTCACCCATGGCGCCAAAGGAGAAGGACTCATCGAGAATCATTCGTGCATGGTGATGATCCTTCAAAGCTACAAGTTCACGAAGAGGCGCACATCGACCGGTGGAGCCAAAACATGCTTCAGTAATCAACCATCGACGTCTGACAGGTCGGGTGAGCCTTGCT
>Ga0222716_10003189_pt1 | contig 13146 bp, 6 predicted proteins | sample C33_13DmetaG_FD_165044 | JGI IMG/M metagenome (GOLD analysis project Ga0222716, IMG submission 165044) | Estuarine water microbial communities from San Francisco Bay, California, United States - C33_13D | ecosystem: Environmental > Aquatic > Marine > Unclassified | place: USA: California... | reverse complement strand
CGTCGTCGACATCGAATCGAATCGAATCGAATCGAATTCGCGGCGCGTCCCGCAGTGCGGCGGTCGCGCGATGCGCGCGCGCGCCGCACACCTCGACGCGCGCGCGGCGCCGCGCGATGGCGCGATAGCGCGCGATGCGCGCGACGACCCGCGCGATGACGGCGAGCCTGCGACCGGTGCAGGCGCCGCGCGGGGCGAAGAGGATCGACATCGACCCGCGCGGCGCGCCGAAAGAATTACTGAACGACGCGCGCGCGCTGGGATTCGCGGACCCGACGCTGCCGAGACACATCGTGACCGTCGCGCTGGTGACGACGCCGGAGTGCGCGATCGAGCTCAGGACGGCGGCGAGCGAGGTGTTCGTGCAGGATAAATTCGGCGCGCTGCGCATGCTGAAGCCGCGGGCGAAGGCGTTTCTGAAGCGAGGCGAGGTGCTGTTTTTCGCGTGGAGCAAGGCGCGAGGGACGAGGTTTGGGTACGTGTTAGACGTCGGGGAGGGCGAGGGCGAGGGCGAGGGCGCGACGGGCGCGGGAGGGCGGCGAGAGACGGCGGAGGTGATCGATATCGCGAGCGAGGAGGACGCGAGCGGGACGCCGAGACGGCGGCGAGGAGACGGGGCGAGCGAACGAGCGGAGGCCCGAGGGGAGGCGGAGGCGGGGACGCGATCGACGCGTCGTGAGAGCGGCGCGCACGGAAAGACGTCGCCGTCGCCGTCGACGACGACGAGCGAGGGAACGAGGCGAAGCGCGAGGAACGCGAGCAAGACGAGCGCGCCCGAGGCGAAAGCGAAGGACGAGGACACCGACGACGAAGACGGCGACGAGGTACAAGACGATGTTATCGAGGTAGAGAATGACGATTGGACGCGCGCCAAGCGGCGAAGCGAGGAGGGGAGCCCGGCGACGGCGTCTTCTTCGCAAGCGGCGAGACATCCGCGATCGAACAAGGACTGCCCGATCAATTGGGCTCGCGCCCGAGGGTACAGTAAGCCGAACGCTCCTCCGCGCGAAGCGGAGACATGCCCGCATGACTACGCCGAACCGCCTCGCCGCGAAGCGCCGTCCATGTGGGGGGGACAACAGGGACGCGAGGAGGCTCGCCAACAAGCAGAGGCTGCGCGAATACCGCCGTGTCCACCGGACGGATTACCCGACGATCCTACGGAGTTGCAAAACGCGAGAATTGCGCTGAAACAAGCGCATAAACAACTCGTCACCGCGCTCAACACGGAGGTGGCGATGCGACAGACACTCGCGCAGTGCCAGCTGGATTTCCAACGCACGATGCGCGGAGGAGCAGACTATGCGCTCCGCCAATGGCACAAAGATAACTTGCAAATGGTCGCGGGGAAGTACCAGCAAAGTCAGTTCGCCGCCGCCGCAGCGCGTAGTTCGTATCAACACGCGTTGAAACTGTTTCACCGCACAGTCGAACGGTGCGAGGGATTGCGAACAGGCGACGCCTCAGCGTCGCCGGCGGCTTCGCCGCCGACAAAGCGGAGACGAAAATCTGAAGAACCGGCCGCGAGTGCGGCGACGAAAAGTCGTTTCGATGCGGAATGCGAGGCGTGGGACACTTTGCTCAGCGTTGATCCCACGAAAATGTCTATCAAGGACCTGCGAAGGTGCGCGACGGATGTGGGTATCGACGTCTCGACACTCGTCGAACGAGAGGATTACGTCAACGCGCTCACGAAAAAGCGCGACACCGGTCAAGTCGCCTTCAACGAAAAGAAGCGTAAGCGCGATGAAGAGCGTGCGGCGGTCGAGGCGAAACAAAGAGCAAAGAAGGCGAGCGAAGAGGAGGAATCCGCCAAACGCGAAGCTGTCCATCAAGTCTCCATCTGGGCCATGCACGCGGACCTCCGTCTGTTCCTCTACCGCTGCGGCGTGAGCATCGACCAACACGGTCGATCAACCAAGCGTTTGCTCCAAAAGAGTTACCGCCAGGCGATGTTAAAGTTTCACCCAGACCGCGCGCGACAAAAATCGATTCGCGAGCAGGCGTTGGCGAACGAGGTCACCAAGTGGCTTACCCACGCCTGGCAGCAGCTCCCACCGTGATCGCTCCATAGCCCACTCATTTACCTTAGCTCGACACTGTAACCGCTGCGTAACCGCTCACACTGTAAACCACTCGCTCGCGTCCGCTGAGTCAGCGGCCTCGCCGACTCGCGTTTCGAAAGACGGTTGGAGCGGTCGGTCGTCACTCTACCGCGCGCGACTCGCTCGCGCGCGCGCGCGTGGAAAGCGACCGCGCGCAAAAATGGTCCTCAAGCGCATCTTCAGCCGCGGCTCGCTCGGCGATCTCAGCGAGCGTCGAGCGAAGAAACGCTCGCGAACGAACCCCAAGGACCTGCGCGCGCCCGGACGTAAATTCGTCATCGTCACCACCGCCGCGCTGCCGTGGATGACGGGAACGAGCGTCAATCCGTTGCTTCGAGCGGTGTACCTGGCGAGCGGAGACGCCACGCGCGAGGTGACGCTCTTAGTACCGTGGTTGGCGAGAAAGGATCAGAGGATCGTGTACCCAAAGCGCGTGGAGTTCAAGACGCCGAGCGAACAAGAGGCGTACATCATGGACTGGACCCAAAAACGCGTGGGATTCGTGCCAAAAATTTTGATAGCGTGGTATCCGGGAAGGTACGCGACGGATAAGGGAAGCATCGTGCCCGTGGGGGATATCACGCTGCGCGTGCCAAAGGCGAGCAGAGACGTGGCGATACTCGAGGAGCCGGAACATTTGTGCTGGTATCACCCCGGGGCGCGGTGGACGTCGCGGTTTAAGCACGTGGTTGGAATCATTCACACAAATTACTTGGAATACGCGCGACGAGAGGAGGATGGTGAACGCAAGGAGCAGATACTGCGTTGGATTAATCATTTGACGGCGCGATGTCACACGCACAAGGTGATCAAATTGTCGGACGCGGTACAAGAGTTCGCGCGGTCGATCACGCAAAACGTGCACGGTGTGTCAAACGGTTTCATCGATGCTGGGAGAGAGAAGGCGAAACGAATCAAGAAGGAAGGCAGCGGGGCGTTTAGTCGCGGGGCGTATTTCATCGGAAAGTGCGTTTGGGCGAAAGGATACTCAGAGTTGATGCACGTGGTGGGTGATTTCAACGAAAAGTACGCTAAAAGTGCAAAAGAACGCTTGGAATTGGACGTGTACGGCGATGGTGATGATTTTGCCGACGTGAAAGCAGCTGTGGCTGAGAAGGCTCTGCCGCTGAACTTGCTCGGTCGTCTGGATCACGCGAATGAGAAAATTCTCGATTACAAGGTATTCATTAATCCATCACTGTCTGACGTTGTCGCGACGACGTCCGCGGAGGCGTTGGCGATGGGCAAATTCGTTGTGTGCGCAGAACATCCGAGCAACGCGTTCTTTGCCACGTTTCCAAATTGTCGCACGTATGCCAATATGGATGATTTTGCAAAGTGCATTAGGGAAGTCACAACGTCGACGCCAAAGCCAATGACGGATGATGAGATTCATCGTTTAACGTGGGAAGCGGCGACAGAGCGTTTGTTAGACGCCGCCGCACCCTGCGATGAGACGAAACACACGATGAAGTCTCACCTCGCGGATTGGTTCAGCGCGCGCTTTCATTACGCTGTGACGAAGAGCGAAGCGGTGAGATGTTTGATTGGTGGAGGCGCGGGAACTCTTGTACCGCCGGATAATCTCGCAGATTGGTCTCCTGATGCGTGGGGTGGGGGCTTGATGGATCGAAAACCATCTTAGATTCTATTTTGATTGTTGCGCTATGTTCTAGGGGAGAGTTCTAAAGTTCTGTCGACGAACGAGTCGACGGGCGTGTGTGATATGACGATCGTTGTTCGTCCGCGAGCGGCTTTTCGCAACGCCGCGGTAACGATGGCTTCGGCTTCTAAATCAAGAGCGCTCGTGGGTTCGTCCAATAATAACACCCGCGGAGACGAGTACAACGCTCTGGCAATTGCGACGCGCTGCTTTTGGCCGCCTGACAATTGACAACCCCGCTCTCCAACGTGTGTATCGTAGCCGCCGAGTTCGTTTTCGATGACGTCGTGGATCAGCGCAGTCTTAGCGCACTCAATAGCACGCTCCCGATCGATTCCGGCGCCCAGACTAGCGTACGCAATATTAGAAAGAATCGTGCCGTTGAAAAGTACTGGCTCTTGGCCAACGAGCGCGAAGCAATGACGCCGGAGCCAGTTCGGCGACAGCGTCTCGATGCGCACTCCGTCGAGTGTGATGTCGCCGCTAAATTCGGTATAGAAACGCTGTAGCAGGGCGAACACTGTAGACTTGCCGCAACCGCTCCGACCAACGATGCCGATGATCTCGCCGGGCGATACAGCGAAGTTCACGCCCGAGAGCGCGGGAATCTCCGGTCGAGTCGGATACGAGAAAGAGACGTTTGAAAACGATATTTCTCCCTTCACGTCGTCGATGGGTAGCGTCGCGCCATTGTCCGCGTCGTCGTCTTCCCGCTCATTCTTGGCCAACACTTTGAACAATTCCGCCGCTGCACCTCGCGCGGCGAACAAATTCGTGAAAGAGCTCAAAAGATTCCCGAAATATTCTTGTAAAATCGCAGAATAAAGCATGGTCGCAACGAGCTTTTCGGCGTGCATCGAGCCGTCGACGACGAATCCACCTCCCACATACAGAATCGACGCCGGCACGAAACACGCGGACACGAGCGAATACATGAACGAATAGTACCACCCCGACAGTTGCGCGGCGCGATACGACTGCTCGTACCACTCATCTATGGCATCGCCGAACCGTCTGCGTTCAAACGGTTCGTTCGCGAACGATCGCACCGTGACGATGTTTGAAATAGTCTCTTGCGCCACGCCGTTCGATTTCGCCAACGTCTGTTGCACCGCCTCCGCATTAGCGCTCAATAACTTACCATAGAAGTAATTCACCACGCTCGTTATCGGGATCACGACGAGCGCCAAAGCACCGAGCTCGAAGTTCACCCAAAACAACAGATATGCGCCGACACCGAAGCACCTGACGACCGCTTCCACGCAGCTGCGTAACAGCCAAGACAAATTCGCGCTCACCGCGCTCGTATCGTTCGTCACCGTCGAACCTATTTTACCCGACGTTCTCGCATCAAAATACGCCATATTTTTCCTAAGCGTCGCCGCGAACGCTCGATTCCGCAACCGCCTCGCCACGCGGCTCTGCGCCAACGCGAAGTAGAACACGTTGCTAAAGTCCAAAACTCCGTTCACCACGCCCACGACCACGAACCGCGTGACGTTGGCGCGAAACCGCGCGTCGTCGCCATCGATCGACGCCCCGATCGCGGCGCTCGTGAAATGCGGCATCGACACGGAGAACGGCAGGCGAACGAGCAGACTGAGTGTCCCGAACAGCAAAGTGTCCCATTCGCGTTTCGCGAGCGATAACAGCTGCGTAAAGGTGACGCGCGCGTCTGGAGACGACGTCGTCGGGTCGTCGTCGTCCAAATCATCGTTCGCGACGACGTCCACGAGCAACGGGGTGCTCTCGCGCCTCATGCGCGCGGGAAAGTGGAGACTATTCTACAGATGTTTGTTACACTCGCGCACTCGCCTCGAGGCGACTAAGATTCCTCGCCGTCGGACGCTGATTCCGATTCGGCGTCGGATTCCGAGCCGGACGACGGACGCGCTTCGGGCACGTCGCGGCTCGCGTTCGCCTCGCTCGGCGGGTGCTGACATCCCGGACACAAATCGTGCGCCTTGCCGCACGCGTCGCACAGGCTTCGGTACGCCATGCGCACGCTCTTCTGCTCGCACTTGTTACACCGACCGCGCGTGCCCGGTTTCTTCGCTTTATACTTGCCCATTTGAAAACGCCAGGCGATCTTTTGCTGACATCGCTTGCAGATGTTCTGCAGGGCGAGGCTACGGAGGCTGCGCTCGCGGTCGCGGTCGCCCTCGTTGCGCTTGATGTCCCGCTTGGCGACGAACGGCACGCGGTTTTGGTGCTTCTGCGACCGCGAGCGACCGCCGGACATGCGCGGAGTCGATGTTTGTTCCACGCGCGGGCGGTGCGACGCCGCACGCGATCGATCACGACGGTGACGACCGGTGGGGAATGAGGCGGCGGCTGCGGCGGCGGCTCAGCCGTCGCGAACGCCGAACCGGCGAGCGAGGGCGAGACCCCAGACGAGGTCGGCGCCGTGCGTGGCCTCGATGTCAAACGTGCGGTTCTGTAAAGAAATTGAAACCACGTCTCGCTGGTCGTCTCGCGTCATGGCGAGGGACGGCGATCGGTCGACGGCGGTCGAGGCGCCGGCGCTCGCGGCGCGCCGCGGCGCGATTTTCTTAAACCGGCGAGGCAGCTGCGCAGCCTCGAGCGCACCAGTGAATGGATCGATGCGAACAAGTCGCTCGTAACGCTTGCCGTTGCGCGCGAGCTTGGTTAAGACCAAACCGCGCTCGAGCTGACGGTCGGCGGAGAGCGCGTGGAGTCGCGCGGCTGCTTTGGCGCGTTGACGATGCGCGTCGCCTTCGGCGTGTGCCGCCGCGAGTTCTCGAGCGTATCTCTCGTCACTGGCGCTTCTGTGGTTCTCTAAGTCGCGCACGTGCTTTAATACGCCCTCGTTCGATCGCTCTAAAGCCATCAATATCGCCGTGCGCTCTGTCGATCGACGAGCGGCGGCTCGTCGGGCCATGGAATGTCTCGCGCGAATCGCATCCACCTTGACATATCGTCGAGTCATTTCGGATATCTTCGCGTCGCAAACCGCCGCTAGAGCGTCGCGTGTCAAAACGATGCATTTGTGTCCGATGAATAGGGACTCGCACTCGCACACGAGTTGGGCGCGTTCGGCGACGACGACGGCGTGCTTGGATTCGAGCGCCGCGTGTCTGCGCATCAATCTCGCGTTGTCCATTCGCTGCGCTCCAGCGGTCGACCGAAGCCGCACATTTTCGGCTTGAAGCTTGGCGTTCTCCACGATCATGGAGTCGTTGGATACCTTCAGCTCGCTCGCGAGCTTGTTGAGATGTTCCATGCGCTTGAGCGTGTGCAACGCTGACGCGCGCTCGGCACTCAGTTGCGCGTCCAATTTCCGCGCGTCTGCCACAAATCTCGCCGATTCCTCTTTGAACTTTGCTCTCTCGTTCTGCAGCTCATTCGAAGACGTGCTCAACTTTACCACGAGCGTGCGGACGCGCGAATCGAGCGCGCTACGCTGATTTTCAATCGCATCCAACTCGCGCGTCTTTGTCGTCGACTCGCTCTTCGCGTGCTCGAGCGCCCTCTTCGAAGACTCCAACGCCAATCTCGCGCTGCAAATCTCGTGTTGCAGCGAATCGCGCGACTTTTTCATAGCGTTAATGTCATCCTCCGAACTTTTCGTCGCGTTTGCGAGCGCGCGACGAAGCGAAGTGACTTCATCCATCAAACGCGCCACCGCTTCGTTGTCGCATTGACCGCGCAATTGTTGCGTCAGTTTGCGAGGGTCCATGTCCACTACGGACGAACGAACCTCGGGTGACGTCACGATTCGCATCGCACGCGTGGCGAAGTCGAGCGAGTTCGCGCTTTCGTTCGCGTGCTCGATCTCGGAGCTGACGCACACGAGCAGAACCGTGCGACTCTTGCCGTTCAGGCTCGGCTCTAAGATTTTTGTAAGCGTCGAATCGCGATACGGGATGTGCCTGTGCCCCGCCGCGAGCGCGCTTACGACGTTCCCGAGAGCGAGCAGACTGGTGTTGATGTTCAACGCCTCTTTGAATCGCGCGCCGACGTTCTGTGTCTTCTTCTGTCGCTCACTTCCGGCCAAGTCGACGATGGTGAGCAGTCCGAGACGCTTCTCCACGGCGACGAGCTGCGCGGTTCCGTCTTCATCCTCATCCTCGTCGCAATCGACATCCGCCTCGATCGGTCGCTCGATGCGCTCGATTTTCATCTGAAACACACAGTGCGATCTCGAGCTCTGCTTGTTCATGTGCGTCTCGGCGTACACCAATCGCGATCGTCCGCGACGAAAACATTCGAGCACGTCCTCGGCGCTTCGACATGGCGTCCACGATAAATTCTCAATCTCCCACCCCGAGCCATCGCTCGCGGGAACAACACGCAAACCCGACTTTTTCGCTACCAAGTCATCGACCTGTTCGTTATAAATCTGCGCCATCGCGCACGATACCTCGTAAGCGTGCCTCGCGTCGCTCGCCGCTCGCGCGAAACAATCCACCGCGATTCTCGGCACGAGTCCCGGCCCCCCGTTTCCAACTTCGCTCGTCGACGCCTCGCGTTCGTCTCGATCACCACCCCCATTCAGCAACGAATACGTCTTCCCCGACCCCGTCTGTCCGTACGCGAGCACGCATCCTCGACACCCGCTCCGCACCGCCTCGAGCACGGGCGCGCACGTCTCCGCGTACACCTCCCGCTGCGTCGCCCTCCCATCGAACGCCCCGTCCACCGCGAACCTTCGCGTGACGCCGTTCGCCGAAGTCGTCGATTTCACGCTCACCACGCGTCCGTCCTCGATCCACGCCCCTCGTCGTCCCGCGCCGTCGCCGTCCGCCTCGCCGTCCGCCTCGCCGTCGCCGCCGTCGCCCTCTTCCTCCGCGCGCGCGTCCTCGCGCCCTCGTCGATCCCTCGGCCGCACGCGCGCGAACACCGACACGCGTCCGACCATCCCTCGCGCGTCGTCTCGCGCCGCCGCGCCGCGCCGCGCTCTGCCGCGCGCCGCGAGTCAACCCGCGCGCGCGAGGTAAAAATAACCGATCCCCGAACGTCGGTTCGCGTCGCGATCGGCGCCGCGCATAAATCCGAGATCTCGCCCAAACCCTCGTATATCGACACCACCGAGACCCATCGCGGGATCCGAGAAACGAGTGGCTCACGACGATCCGCGCGCGCTCGATCGGATATCGCGCGTCGCGATCCCGTCGCCGCGTCGGCGCCGCACACCTCGACGCCGACGACGATGCGCGCGACGACGACGACGCGCGCGATGACGGGTGCGTGAAGACGCGATCGATCGATCGAACGCGACGACGCGACGACGCGACGACGCGACGACGCGACGACGCGCGACGACGACGACGAAGGATCGCGATCGACGACGACGACGCGGCGACGACGACGACGAGACGCGGGAACGCGCGATCGAGACGCGCGATCGAGACGCGCGAGGAAGCGCGCGCGGTGGTGGTCGACGCGCGCGCGAGGCGGGGGCGCGAGGCGACGACGAGGGCGCGACGCGGACGGAAGACTGACGAGATAACGATTCGACGAGCGCAGCGCGCGCGAGCGCGAGCGGGACGCCGGTGCGAGCGAGAGGCGCGGTGAAGCATGCGCGCGCGATTCGACGCGTCGAGACGCGGGCGGCGGTGATGATTAATGCGACGTCGCCGGCGATGCACGAGAAGAGCGAGGGGAAGAAGGAACACGATGCGTCGATGGATAACGTGTTGTCCATCATTCTCGGCGGCGGCGCGGGGACGCGATTGTACCCGCTGACGAAGAAGCGGGCGAAGCCGGCGGTGCCGTTGGGGGCGAACTACCGCTTGATCGATATCCCGGTGTCGAACTGTATCAACTCTGACATCAACAAGGTGTACTGCTTGACGCAGTTTAACAGCGCGTCTTTGAACAGACACTTGTCCCAGGCGTACAACACGAACATCGGGACGTACACGCGTCAGGGATTCGTCGAAGTTCTCGCGGCTCAACAGAGCCCGATCAATAAGGCGTGGTTCCAAGGCACCGCGGATGCTGTTCGCCAATACTTGTGGTTGTTTGCCGAGAGCGGGTGCGAGGAGTACTTGATTCTTTCGGGCGATCACTTGTACCGCATGGATTACCGTCCGTTTATTCGCGACCACCGCGCGAAGAACGCCGACATCACCGTCGCCGCCTTGCCGACGGATGAGAAGCGAGCCAGCTCTTTCGGTTTGATGAAGATTGACGAAAACGCCACCATCATCGAGTTCTCCGAAAAGCCCAAGGGCGACGCTCTCAAGGCGATGCAATGCGACACTACCATCTTAGGCTTGGACGCGCAACGCGCCAAGGAAATGCCGTACATCGCCTCGATGGGTATCTACGTGTTCAACGCCAAGGCCATGGAGCAGGTGCTTCAAACTGATTTCCCGGAAGCGAACGATTTCGGTGGTGAAATCATCCCGATGGCGGCGCAGAAGGGCATGAAGGTGGTCGCTCACTTGTACGATGGCTACTGGGAGGACATTGGTACCGTCGATGCGTTTTTCCACGCCAACTTGGAGTGCAACGCCCCGAACCCGAAGTTCAGCTTCTACGATCGCAACGCGCCGATCTACACACAGTCTCGCTTCTTGCCGCCGAGCAAGGTGCAAGATTGCGAAATCGAGCGCTCCACGATCGGCGACGGCTGCACGATCAAGCAAGCCAAGCTCAAAAACGTCATGGTTGGTTTGAGATCGACGGTCAACGAAGGGTGTGATTTGGAGGACACGCTCGTCATGGGTGCTGATTACTACGAGAGCCTCGAAGAATGCGACCCGACCAGCCTTCCGGGCTGCACGCCGATCGGTATTGGCGCTGGCACGAAGATTCGCAAAGCCATCATCGACAAGAACGCGCGCATCGGTGAAAACTGCCAAATCCTCAACGAGGCTGGCGTCATGGACAAGGATTGCGAAAGCGAAGGTTACATCATCCGCGATGGCATCATTGTCGTCATCAAGGATGCCGTGATCAAGGCTGGCACCATCATCTGATTCTTCAGTCTCAGAAGTTGACACGAGAACTCTTGCGGCTCAATACCACAACATTCTTCTAGAATTCGGAACTTTGTAACAAATCAAGCTCTGTAAGCGAAACGCTAATCATTACAAGGAACTACTCAACTTAATCCCTCGCGTCGCCGCGGCGGCTCGCACGACGCGCACGTCGATGCCCTCTGAGGTCGCAGCGCGAGCAAAATCTTCGTATTCGTCGCGAGGCGCGCTCGCGCACTTGTACCAGGCGATGAGCGCGCTGGGTGGCGCAAGTGAGAGCGCAGCAACTATGTTCGAAAAATACTCCAAATCCGCCGACAACTGCGCAGCACCTTGGTCGGTGAGCGACGCAATGGCATGCACTTCTTTCAAAAGCAACTCAGCGCTCGCTTCGGCGATTTTCGCAATCCACGCTTCGGACGTCGCCGGCTCTTGCGCAGCATTCGAGTCGCCTGAAAGCGACGTCGCGCGAGCCAAGTCGTCGTCGTGCATGTTGTCCAGATGCTGCGGCAACGAAAGCAGATATTCACCTGCGTTCGTCATTCGCTCTTGCGGATAAGCGCTAAACGTCGGGAGTTTATACGCGCTCTCGGCGGGTTTGGCGCTCCAAACCTCAGACGCGCTGATTCCTTTGAGTTCGAGCGACACCCGTCCGAGGAGAGTGTCGTACACGAACTTTTCGAGTGATCTAGTCAGAGCGTTCATGTGCTCAGCGCCAACTGGAATTATGGATCCATCGAGCGAGTGCTTCACCGCGGCGTCCGCCACTTTGTCAAGGAACGTGGCCAACTTTCTTGATCGCGCCGCGTGCGCCGCGATACTCAAACCGAGGAGCGTACGGCTTTTTGCTCCGTCACCAAGCTCTAAAGTAGCATCCAAAGCCGGTCGTAGCGTCGCTCGAAGCTTCAGAAGCTTCACACGCAGATCGGATTCGAAATCTAACAGTGCGTTCGGGATGGCGTTGATCATGTCCAGCATACTGAGCGATCCTCTGATGAATTCTTCGCCCGCGGAAGTCGTGTTTGAGTTCACGTTCGTCGCGGTCGAGTCAATCAAACCGGCCGCGTTTCTCAAGTCACGAAGGACGAGCGCGACTAAATCGACGTAGTGTTCCATTCCGCTTTCAATCGCATGAATGCAAGTCATCGCCTCAACGCCGGCCGTAATCGCCTCGCACCTGTCTACGACGACGCCGAAGACGTCGATGGCCTTCGGCAACGTGGCGAGCACGCTTTGTACAACTGCAGTCAAGTCGTCCGACGTCGCAATAGACTGTGCCTCAGGGATGTTCACGGACGAATCTAAAGTAGTTCGCATGTCTGCAAGCGCGAGTTCGCCGAACCGCTGCTCAACCGCGATGAAAGGCTCGACAATCGCCATCAACGCGTCGCCGATGGCGCCCTTGACGGCGTCGGCGTTCGTGTGCGCCGCAGCGTCACCGGCGAGTTTCGTAAACGCTATCCCAACGTCTTCGACGTACGTTTGGAATGAAGCTCGAACTGACACGAGTTGCTCGAGCGTTAGCGAGCTGAGCTTCTCCGTGATGGACGTTTCGAGCGTGGTGTGAAGCGAACACCAAGACAACGGAATCAAAAGCACGGCGTCTTCGGGGAACGTACTCGAGCACCAAGATATCTCCTCTTTGAGAACGGTGGCGCAATACTTCAAGAATTCATCGATCATGTGAACCGAAGCGTCCAGCCTCCCAGCGTCCGTCGTCGTCGCATCGCGCTCGCGCGCCTTCCACTGCTTGAGCATGCGAGCCGTCACGCGCGTGTCCGCGTAAATGCTCTCCAACGCCGAACCGCGGCCGGTGGTGCGCAACACGTCGCGATGTTCGCGAGCCGCCGTGCTGTTTTGAGACTCCAACGCCGTGATCAAGGCCGGTCTGACGATCGCCTCGAGCTTGTGCTCGAACGCGTTCACCTTGTCTTGCCCGTCGGCGAATTCTGGCACGTCGCCCACGACGGCTAAACCGCGCTTCATCCGCGCCAACGACTCGGACATGTTACGAATATTCCCGCTCGCAAAGATCCCATCCACACTCGCCATCAAATCCGCTAATCCATTCGCCTCCTGCAGCGTCTCTCGCGCGCTCTCCATGCGTTGTTTCGCCGCGTCGAGCTGTCGCAGAGCTTCCACGCTCGCGCGCGACTCCGCCTCCACCTCGTCCAATCGATCCAATATCCCTCGCACTTCCTCGTGCAGGCGCTTCACCCGCTCCTCGACGACTTCTATCTCCTTCACCGCCTTGGGCACGCGCGCGACGCCCTCGCGCGAGCGCTCTTCCAGCGACATCGACAGATCTTCTCCGAGCAACTGCAGCTGCAGTTCCAAATCCGCCAAAAATCGTTCCAACGGCGACGCGCTCGTCCCTCGCGTCCCCTCTCCCGCCGCGCGCGCCGCCGTCATCACCATCGATCCATCC
>Ga0222716_10003188_pt1 | contig 13146 bp, 2 predicted proteins | sample C33_13DmetaG_FD_165044 | JGI IMG/M metagenome (GOLD analysis project Ga0222716, IMG submission 165044) | Estuarine water microbial communities from San Francisco Bay, California, United States - C33_13D | ecosystem: Environmental > Aquatic > Marine > Unclassified | place: USA: California... | reverse complement strand
TATGGGGTTGGCTTACTGATAGTCCTGATGAAGTAACAAAACGAAAAGATAGTAAAGCAGCACTTGATTGGTTTCAATCAGATGAAGCAAGAAGGTACTTTGAACAAAATCCAAATGAACTAACAGGAGCAGCAGCAGACCCAATCGGGTTTCATAAAACATTTATTGCAGATGCACCTGTTCGTAAAGAAATAAAAATTAACAAAGAATCTAAAGAAAAAGCTGATACATTAATTCTTAATGTAACTAATAATTTTGCTGAAGGTCTATCTACATCTACTTCTGTGGATGTTAGCCAGATGTCAGACCTATTAGGTCTTGATAAATTCATGGCTCTATCTGTTCTTGGAGTAGAATCTGACTTTGGTAGAAACTTATCTGACGCTGGAGCAGGCGCACAAGGCGCTATGCAGGTTATGCCCGGTACTTTTGATCAGATGAAAGCATGGTATACAAACCCTGATAATATTAAGAAATATAATATATCACCTAGAATAGTAGATATAGCTAAACGACTTAATCCAAAGTCTGCACAGATGCAAACTATGGCTGGTCTAATGTACTTAAAATATGGTGAGTATATTGGTGTACCTAAGAACTTGCTTGCTGCAGGTTATCAAGGTGGTATGGAAACAGTTTTAAAAAATGGTAAACCTAGTTCAGCTAATGATGGAAACCTAACAAACTCAGACTATAACCGAGCTGTTGTTGAAGTTTATAACAGTATGGTAACTCAGTTTGGAGGGACAGTTACACAAAATAACAATGAAACAGCTGACCTTACTACTGACAACAAAGTAGCAGGAGTTGTAACAGACGATACTAAAACTACAAATGCAGGTGTAGATACCAGCACTCTTATAGAAGGTGCTATAACCAACGATATAGAAAAAGGTAAAGCAGATAACTTTTTTGCTGATGAAGCTCAGTCTACTAATACTTCAAACACAGCAAAAGCTGATGAGAACGTAAGTTCACTGGAAGTAGTAGGTGACCAAACTACACAAATTACATCTGATGATACTAACATCACCAATGGAGATACAGAAACACAAGGAGAAGTTAACTCTCCAGCTGTTTATATTGAAAATCCTTCTAAAGTTGGGTTTGATATGCAACAAGCTCAGAAAACTAGAGAAGAAGCTGTTAGGGCATTTAACCTAGTTAACAGACAAGTTGCAGATTACCAACGTCTTGCTGAGATATACAGAGTATCAGGCTCAATGGATAAATACTTTGAGTATAAAGGTTTAGCTGAACAAGCATATAGTAATGCACTAGCTTCTAGAGATGCAGTTACCAAATTAGATAATAGTATGGTATACCTACAAGGTATGCAGGGTCTTAATGATTTAAGGTTTGGTAATAATACAAACAGATTATCTCAAGTTTGGTCTATGTACTCAGGCAGAGATGTAAGAGTTGTGCCTCGTTCAGACGGATTGTTTAATATTATGATGGATGGAGAAACCATTTCTGAAGGTGTAAGCCAACGAGATGTTGGACACCTAGCTCAACTTCAGTTTGATTCTAGTTATAGAGAAACTGTTAAAGCAGCAGCAAGTGAACGAAGTTCTAAACTATTTGATCAATCACTTGATGTTAATATGGAACAAGTCAAGATGCTCAATGAGCTAACTATTGAAAAATATAAAGCCAATGCAGCTAATATGCTTGAGACAATTAAACAAATGGGTGCAGAATTTAAAGCTATCGGTGATGGTTCAGGAAAAGGTATTGTACAAAAAGGTGGTGAAATATACTTGTTTGATCCTATGATGGAATATACTAAACCAAACTCTGATGAGAAAGAATACAGACCGGGATTGAAAAAACTTTCAATGGGAGAAGCAACAGCTTTGCTGAGTGGTAATGCGTATGCAGAAGGTGATGCAGTTAAAGAAGTATTGGAGAAATAAATGGCAAAGGCGGGACTATCATTAGGCTCACCGCTTAATGCAATGGACATAAACCCAATAGGGAATCCGTATGACCCTACGCCTAGCAGTGGTCTAGAATCACTTAATGCTAATTTAGCAGACACAGCAGCCTTAGGAGAACTTGCATTAGAGAATGCTAGTCTTGGTGTACCTGATCTTAAGGCACCGCAAGGTACTGGCCCGTCAGTTCTATATAGTCCTTCAACTAACAAGATGTTTGTTAATGGTGCATTGTTTGATGCTGATGATTCACAATCAGCACTAGATTCAGTACCATTTGTTAAACAACCTAGGAAAGAAGCTCCTGCTGGTTTTGACTGGCAAGAAGTTTCACCACAAAATTACAACGAATACATAAGAAATATTAATGACCCCGGTCTTGGTCAGTTGATGGCTCGTAACTTTGAAATAGGTGGTAGTAATCTAAAACTATTAGCTGGTCGAGGTATGCAATTTCTTGGTGCTGAAGAAACAGGTCAAGAATGGGTAAACGATGCTGTCTCAGAACTTTATTACAATCAACCATATCAACGTGAATTTACTAGTATTGAGTTTGGCGATGATAAATCTCATGGTGCAATCGATTGGTTTGTAGCTAACCTTGCTCAGCAAGGGCCAATGCTTATCGAATCTGTTATTACTACGCTTGCAGGTGCAGGCGCAGGTGCTGTAGCAGGCGGTGGTGCTAATCCATTTACTGCAGTAGGTGGTGGTATTATGGCATTTATGGGTAAAGAAACTTTTAAACAAAGTGTTCTTGCCGCCGCTAAAAAATATATGAAAGGACAAGCTCTTACTAATGGTGAGAGAAAACTTCTTCGTGAAGTTGCAGGACTTACAGGTGCTGCTCAGATTAAAAACCCTAAAGTTTTTATTGTTAACCCTGCAGGACAGGCAGTTCTTAAAAGAAACACTGCCGCAATTAGGTCACAAATAGACGATGCAGTACTAACAGGAGCAAAAACAGCCGCAAAAGGTGGCCGAAATCAGGCACTAGTAGGTGGTGGATTTCTAGGTAATCTTGGTGGTTCATATGCTTTAGGTGTATCAGATATTTATGGTGAAGTACGAGACACAGGTGTAGGTGATAGAGCCACAGCATTACTAGGTGCTATACCTTATGCTGCACTAGAAACACTTCCAGAGTTTATTTTAGCAGGTAGAATCTTAGGCTTGCCAAATTCTGCGTTATCTCCAGCTGGTATGGCTAGAGGTGGTATTGCTAAGCGAGCAGGTAAAGGCTTTGCTGTTGGTGGTACATTAGAAGGTCTTACTGAACTAGGGCAAGAAAGTATTCTCTTAGCTGCTACAAATCAGTTTGGAGACGCAGAAATTGGTAAAAGATTAATCAACGCATTTGCTGCAGGCTTTGCAGTAGGTGGCCCAATAGGTTCACTAGCAAATCTTAAAAGAGGTGAACCAACTAATCTTCTTAAAACAGATGACAATCCAGAACCGGGTAATTCTCTAGTTCCTATAAATCCAGAGAACCCGAATCCTAGTCCTCTAGAAGGTCAGGTGTTAGGGCCGGAAGCTCCTCCCTCTCCTGTTGCGCTCCCTGCTCCTTCTAGAGGGCAACTTCCTGCTCCTATACCTCCTGTTACACAAGTGGGTCAACAACCTGATTTTGTAGCTGGACAAGAAACAAGACAAGGAACTGCTGCAGATATTCCTGTACAGGTAAATGCTCCTGTTATCCCTGCTGCTCAGTCAGGACAACAAGGATTACTAAATGTTTTTGGGGATGAACCAACCACAGCTACTGAAATTCAATCTAGAATGGAACCTACTGGTACTAATAACTCAGTAGAAGAAGCTCTTAATAATACAGCACAGACTACTAATGCTCAACAACTAGAACTTCCATTAGAAGATCCAACTATTTCTGCAGTTAAACAGACTGCTCAACAGCCTGAAGCACAAGAAACTGCTATGGGTCAGCAGATGTTACAAGCTGCTACAATTCGTGAGAACGTATTAAAACAAGAATCTGAACAGGCTAGGTTAGAAGCTGAGCAAGCTAAACTAGAAGCTGAACAAGAAAGAACTAGAGCTGAACGTCAGCGTCAGTTTGATGAGGCTCTACAACAAAGACTAAGACAACAGGTACAAGAACTAGAGACTGCTAGAGTTGAGCAGATTCTAGCTGATAATGAAAGGTTAGCTGAAGAAAATGCTCAGCTAAGAATGCCTACAGTTCCTGCTACAAGACAGCCAATTCAGCCAAGTTTGCCGGGATTTGCCATACCATATGGTGAAAGACAACTACGTCAACGTGTGGCTGAAAGGTCACAACCTGTTGCCGAAATACAACAACCTACTGCCGCTGAGCTTGAGCAAGCTGGCCAACTGCCATTACCTTTTGATGAGCCTGCAGCAGCTAACCTAAGGAGGGGAGATGCCGTACAAGAGCGAAGCACAGAAGAAGTGGATGGAAGCCAACAGGCCAGACCTAGCGAAGGAGTTCAAGAAGGAAACACCCAAGAACGCCCAGTTACCACAACGGCTAGGAAAGCCGAGCGACTCAGAAAGACGCCGACTAGCGAGGTTGCTCGCCAAGAACAAATCACGGACACAGCTATCGAAAGGGCTGACAGACGGGCTGCGCAACCAACAGATCAAACACAACAAACAAGGGAACAGGATAGGCAAGAAGTCACTAGTGTAGATGATACTGCTTATGCTTCACCTTATGAAGCTTGGGAAGATATGGCGGTTACAGATATACCTCTTGATGATCTCCCGGTAGCTTCAAGACAAGCATTTGAAAACTTAGTGTCAAGTGGTTCTGTTACATATGAGCAAACAAAAACTATATATGATAATGCTCGTGCTGAAATGGAGCTTACTCCACTACAAGAATTAGAAGAAGCTATAACATTTCTTGAGACAGCTACTGATTCGGCCACGTTTGACTATGCTGCTGAGACTATTCTAGACCTTGCGTTCTTTAATACAGATTCAAATTTAGGTAAGAAGACTGCAGGTGGACAGCCTAGTATTCGTGAAAGAGCATTAGCTTATATAAATAATACAGAGTTTAGTGCTAAACAACTAAGTGCTATTGACCAAGCTTTTGTAGCTGGTGCAAATCTAAACGACAGACTTACAGGAACTTTCCGTGGTAAGTCTAAACCATGGGTAACTTTTGCTGCACAACGTAATCTATTAGATTCTATTGAAGCTCCTATGAGAGCTATGCCTAAATGGTACAAAGCAAAACAAGCAGAAGTTGTTGCAGAACCTATAGCAGAAGCTAGTCAAGCTGAAGTACAAGACACAGCCGCAATGGAAGAAGATACTCCAGAGCGTGTTAGATTGTTTGCAAGTCAAGAAATAGAAAAACAAATTGACTTACAGATTCGTGACCTAGCAATAAATCAAATCAAACGTAAGAACTCTAAAGAAATTACACGTCTTAATGAGTTGTTTACTAAGGCAGATCCTGAATATCGTATGGCTAGAGGGCCTAAGATTAAAGATTACTTCAATGAAAACGGAGAGATTAAACTAGTAAATTCTGGTGAGGGTAGGCTAGTACCAACTACTAAAGAGTTTACTCAAGCAGAATTAAAAGAACGTAATACACAACAAAGGGCAGCAAGACTTAAAGCTGCTGAGCGTGAAAGAGAACAACTAGAAGAAATAGCTAGGCAGAATGAACAAGCAGTAGACAATCGTAGTCTATCTGATGAACAACTGTTCTCATCATTTGATGACTCAGAAGGTAATTTCTTTAGAGCAGATGGTTCACCTGTTGGTAATCCTGTACCTAAAGGTAAGATTAAAATTATTGTAGCTAAGGTTCTTAAGAAACTTAAAGTTAAACCTACAGTTACAGTGGTATCAAATGTAGAAGAACTACGACAGACTAATCCTAAGTTATTTCAAAGAGCAGTAAAAAGCAGACCTGACTTTACTACCACTCCTGCTGTAGGTTTTTCAGTAGGTGATCAGATTATTATCTTTAGTGACTACGCTAAGAGTGAACAAGCTGTACATTTTGTTATAGCTCACGAAGCACTAGGTCACTTTGGATTCAGAGCATTTATGCCTGACGCTAGGCTCAATGCTATCTTTAGAGATATATACAAAACAGATGCTCATATCCGTGCAGTTGCTGACAGAAAAATGGAAGCAGGTATGGGTCTACAAGAAGCAGTCGAAGAAGCAATGGCTGATGCTGCAGCTTATCTAGATACTAGCGTTGTTGCTAGGTTCTGGGCAGCTGTAAGAAACTTCTTAAATAGAATTGGTATGACATTCCAAGACGACCTCGCCCGGTACCTACTAAGTCAAACGCGTAGAAACTTACGGTCAGGTGGTAGTGGTACAGTATCAGGTCTACAGCTAAGCAAAAACCTTAAACGACTATCACAGGAGAGCTTGTATGGACGCTTTAGTCTTGAGAATGATCGAGCTGATCTAGCTTCTACATTGTTTTCTATGTATGGAATGAACAAGAAAGCTGGCCCATATGGTTCATTTGAAGGAGTAAAGAACCTAGTTAAGAACGCTAAGAATATAAATAACACTAACTCAGCAGCAAACTGGTTAGGTGAAGCCTTAGAAAATGTACAAACATTAGATAACGTAGCCACTCGTAATGAAGGCTTATCTAAAATATTTAAAATATTCCAATCTCAATCAGCTAGAGTTAAACGACTTCATGCTGAGTATGAGAAGATGACTGCATACTCACATACACCTAGTTGGTTTGGCGTAGCTAATGGGCCTACTGTAGAAGAACTACAACAAGCAGGTGAGTTGCTGGCTTATGCTGCTTTATACAAAGGTAAAGCTGTTAATGATCAGATGATTAGAGACATGCCTAATTTGGCAGTATCCGATGCAAATGGTAATGTAGTTATTGATACTAATGCTTTTGAAAGAATCAAAGCCGCTGGTGAAGTAACACAACAAGAATTTTTAGATGGTATCCAAGTTACTCTAGATGTAATCGAAGGTAAAGATAACGTACAACCACAACTATATAAACCTGATTTTCCAATCACAGAAAATGTATGGCGTATCTATACTGAACAACGTAATGCAGTAAACCAATCTGCGCTGGATGTGCTTGAAGCTAACCTAGGTGCTGCACTTGATCAAAAGAATGAAGCTCTAGAAACATTTAAAGATGTAGTTGGTTCAGCAGGTAATTCTCCTACTACTGTAGAAATACAAACATTGCGTAGAGTTATCGAGGAATACTCTAACCTTTATAAAGAAGGTGCAGTTCAAGAAGGTGCAGGTTTAAAATACAAAGAAGAATCTGTAGCAAAAGCTAGAACCTTTATATCAGCTATTAACCGTGCAATGCACAATGACCAGAAACTAAATGACTGGAAAGCAGGTACAGATAATACTGCTGACTTCCAAGGTGAACAGTACCAAGATATTATTGCAGGATTAGAAAGGTTAAATGCTTTAGGTCTACGAGAGAAGCAAGCTTATAATATAACCAACGCTATACAAAACATTTACTTACTAGATGTTAAGAATGCTAATGCAGAGTTCTTAGCTAAACGAACAATCATGGGAGCATATGTACCATTTACTAGACGTGGTAAGTTCCAAATCATGGTTAAGGCTTATGATGCTAATGGTAAAGCAGTTGAAATGGATGAGGCATACAAGAGTTCAATGCCTTACTTCCAAGCTAATAGCCGTGTAGAAGCTGCAGAAATACAACAGAATATAGATGAATCATTCGGTGATGCTGACTTTACTGTACTAAATGCCAATGGAGAAGAAGTTAAAGTTAAGTTTGCTGCTGAATATAGTGCAGCAAGACAGTCACCACCTATTACACACTCAGTAAATCTATCAGAATTTGTTGATGTTCTATCTAGATTAAATATAAACATCACACCGCAAGAGCGTGAACGTATTGTTGTGTCTTTAACTAGGCAGGGTGAACGTGCACGTCGAGGTCTACAGAGATCAGGTGTAGCAGGTTGGGATACTGATGTTGTTCGTAGTGTATCAGAACACTTGGAAACTCAAGGTCATCTAGCAGGTAAAACATTCTATAGACATAAGCTAAATAGAATCATGCTTGATAACTCTATGTGGAGAGGTAATCCTGAAAAGCTTAATCGACTTGAACAAGCTATGCTTAGAGCAGAAAGACAAGGTGATCCTGAAAGAATTAAAACTGCTCGTCAAGAATACGATGAGTATGCTTCTATGTACCAATACTCAGCTGACGTAGGTGCAAACAAAACTGTTAATTTATATGGTTCTTCTGAAACAATTACAGGACAACTTAAACCGACCAGAACAGTTAAAAAAGTTAAGACTGAAGGTAGAGGTGAGTATTATAGAGAACAAGCTAAGAGAACTCTTGCTTGGTTTACTGATGCAGCCAACATTGATCAGTCTACTGAAGACATATTGTCAGGTGAAGTTGGTTCTAGGTTTAAACTATGGGCAGTATTATTCCAATTAGGTGGTTCATTTGCTACCGCTGCAATTAACGCAGTATCTATGGTAACTCACTCTGTACCATATCTAGCTACTTATAATTCAAAACGTGGTTATGGTGGTGGCTTTGGTTTCAGTGCATCAGGTGCAGGAATGATTCGTGCTGCTTCCAATATGAAGAATTATAAATTAGCTGAATTTGCTTATGTAAATGAAGTAGCTAATGGTGAGAACGCTGCACAACTACAAGAAAAACATGGTCTAAGCCAAGATGAAGCTGATGCTTTGTTTGAAGCTACAGGACAAGGTGTTCTCCAAGCGGCACAATTTAATGCTTTAGTTGGTACAGCTAGAGGAGGAGTAAACAGTAACCAAACTGCTTCAGCTATTAAAGGGTGGATGTTTATGTTCTCTCTTACTGAGCAAATGAATCGTAGAACTACCTACCTTGCTGCATACAGACTAGAGCGAGACCGTCAATTAGCGGCAGGTGCAACACAAGAAGAAGCACAAGCAAGAGCGCAAGAGTTTGGACGTAAGGCTGTTAACACCTCTCAAGGTGAATACGCTATGTATAACAGACCTGAAATGGCTAGAGGTAACGTAGCTCAATACATATTTATATATAAACAGTTTGTTATTATCAGTGTCGAACTGATGAAAGGTATGAATTACAAAGGAAGATTATACTTCTTAGGTCTACTTCTACTAGCATCTGGTGTTAAAGGATTACCATTTGCTGACGACTTGATGGACTTAGTTGATACACTTGCTCAAAAGTTTGGTATTAAGATGGGAAGCATAGAGAAAGAACTTGCTAAGTTATCTGATTCCCTTCTTCCCGGATCTTCACCGTATGTAATGAGGGGTCTTATGGATAGATTTACTGGTGCCACAATCTCTACAAGACTCGGCTTTGGTGATTTGGTTCCATTGACTGGAGCATTTAAAGAAGGTTCAGACCCATGGCGTGAAGTAGAAAACTTCTTCGGGCCAGTCTATAATGCAATGCAGGAGGGTTTGTTTACAGGTGGTAGGCTTCTAAGTTACGGGGCTGAAACAGTAGGACTAAAAGATGATACAACTAACTTCGTAGATATTCTTCGTGATAATCCTATTGCTGCGCTACGAGGTGTAGCAGATGGTTATACATATCTAAGCGATGGAAGGATTACTAATTCCAAAGGTAATGTTATCTCTAATGATGTGCCTATCTCTACAGCTATATTCCGAATGCTAGGTTTCTATCCTGCTGTAGCAACATTGCAGAATGATTTAGTTCGTATTAGTAAGTTCTCAGATGCTTATGTAAAATCAATGAAAATGAAGTATACTCAGGCATATGTAAAAGCTAGATTGAATAATGATATACCTGAGATGAACCGTATTGTGCAGATGGTTAATGAACATAACCGTACACACAGAGGTACAGAGTTTGAGTTTAAAGGATTTATTAGGTCTGCTAATCGTTCATACAATGCAGCTAAGAAACCAACGCTTCTAAGGTATAAGAAATATGCGCCTAGAAATATCAGGTCTGAACTAGATGAGTTAATGGAAATCTATGGTATTGACCCTGAGGATTTAAAGTAACCATCCCTATAGAAGCAGTGTCTATCTATACAAGTGGTTAGACTAAACCTCTTTGCCCATGTAGGACTAACATAATCAGCATGATAATGCGTAGCGCCATCAGTTAAATCATATACTTGATGGTTAGTTACTACTGCAAAAGCTAATGCTTCTGCCTTAGAATAGGCGTATTCTTCATATATATTCTCGGGTTTTCCATCACAGTAAAAACTAAACTGGCACTTATGTTTCTTCATTTGACCAGACTCATGCCTCATACCTTCAGTAACAACATCACATACATTGTTAGGATACCTAGGGTCATCTACTCTATTAAGTATTACATGACCAACAGCCATTTGTGCGGCAGTAGATTCAGACCTAGCTTCGAAATATATAGCGTGAGCCATACATATCATTGCGGTTGCTGCTTCTAGTAACATCACTTTACCATTGAGAACTGTCCGTAAGTCAGATCATCAGCAGCTGTGTCAGCATTCTCCAATAAGTTTTGGAATCTTGGATGTATTAGGTTGAGTCCCATTACATAAGTTTGCGCTAACTTAACAGGTGTATCTTTACCCATAGATGCTTTCTCAGACTTAGGAGTAGCTATTGCATTCTCAAGAACAAGTTCTTCTTTGAGTGATTTATAGTCAGCTCCTCGAACAGACAACCATTTACGGAAGTGGGTACGGTCTATCATCATTGTACCTTTATCAAATGGATCTGCTGCTGACTTACGATATACATCAAGACGTACACGAATATCATTTCTAGGCATACGACTAAAGTCAGGTGCAGGTTTTTGTCCTGCTGTGTGCATTACAGTTACTTGTGCTTCTGCAAAGTCCGCCATGTATTCAGCTATCAAATCAAATGAATCAAACTGGTTTTCTTTAACTGTTCTACGGATAGCACCAATCTGAGATAGAATCCATTCAGTAGCTTTTCTATAATCAAACTGTATTAATCCCCATTCATCAGCTAGCTTCATACCTAAGTCAGCTAATATAATAGACTGCTCCCAGTATCTTTCTTGACCTGAAAACTGTGCTTTATACCTAGCACGGAATGTTGATGATGCTTCTGCAATGGCTGATTGTATACCTTCTTCACCCATCTCAACTAGGTTTCTTAGATAAGTACGACCTATATGACCATAATGAGAATGGATAGATTCGTATATTCTTTTACCAACATTAGTATCTCTAGTGAATAATGGTGTGGCAGGTACAGTTATTTCTAATAACCTAGCCATCTGCGCATCTGTATCTAGTCCGGATGCAATCAGCTTACTTTGTAGAGACTTGTTGGTAGATACTATAACAGGTGTCGCCCATGTCTTAGCATCACGTTCTTCAGCATTACGATTAAGTCTTGCTTTATCTCTACCTTGTGACACCCAATAACAGAAGTCACCGACCTCTTTATCGTTCATCATAGTAACTTCATCTATAGTTAAAGGTAGGTTTGCATATGTACCTAACCTAGAAAACAAACTGTTCTGCGTATACTTAGCCGCAAAATGTAGCTTGTCAGGATTACCATAGATTGACTGTGCCCAATACTGTGCGAGTGTTTTACCACCTCCGGTAGGGCCGTAGAGAGACACAGTCAAACCCTTTAGTCCAGTAAAGTTGTAGAGTGGTGCAGATAATCCCACACCTAACACAAACATGTGTGCATGTAAGTGTCCTTTCTCTAGGATCTGGGTTAACGCAGACCATTCTTCTGCTGAACCTTTTATATTATATAACTCTGCACCTTGTCTTTGTACTGTTGATGCTAGGTTAATTTCTTCTTCATTAACTACACCATTGGCATCACGCCTAATTAATGTGTTACCTAAGACAAATGCCGTATTCTTTTCTTTCCAACCCATAGTCGAATATAAGTTAGTCATCTTACGGATTTGTCTCAACTCATCCATATATGTTCTTAACATAAGCTGAAAATACTCCGTTTGTCTTTTATTGTATAATACTATTCCTTGGTCTGCTATAGCTGTAGCAAATTCACGATTGCCATCAGTAAGGTGTGCTTGCCTTAACACGAGTTCTGTCCAACCCATATGTGTTCTATGCCAGTGGAACCTAACTGTTTCGTAGCCTAGTGATTCATCATATCCATATGCTACAGGGTAGACATCAAATTTACAGACATCTATATCAGTATCATCAATCGTTACCTTTATCCCATCTCTTGTTCTTTTAAATGGTTTAGGTATTGGAATAGAATTAGCTGTTGAATCAGGTGCTTCCTCAGACACAGCTATCTCTTGATACTGAACACCTAATCTTGCAGGTGAACCTATCTTACCTTTATATTTACAACCCTTACATCCGTTTGGTCTATCGTTTTCAAACTTCGTACATGTTGCCGGGCCAGTCGCAGACTCTCTCCAGTGAATAAGTTTCTGTAAAGTGTCCTTCTCACTGAACTTTGTATGACCTTTACTCCATTCTAATGCAGTATTCTCAGGGTCTACACAATAAGCGGCTACCCCAACTAAGTCATACCATAATGGTTCATCTACTTTATCTTGGTTATCTATCGCCCATTCAATCTGCTTACACTTACTAGCAACTACAGACCCAACAGCAGGTGGAAACTCTTTCTTGACTGCAAGATTATCTAACAATGTGCTGTCACGAGTGTGATCGTTTGTGCCCGCAGCTGCAGCTCGGTAGTAATAACTTAGCTTATCCTTGAGTGTCAAACTTTTGACAGGCTCAGCATCCACCAACAGCTTTACCTGATTACCATTCTTAGGATTGTGTGTACCAACAGGTCTTAATACTAACGCACTGTTAGCTGTCAGTCCTGCATCAATTCTAAACTCTTTTGCAATAGCCGCTTGCTTCATAGCTTCGGCTAATGGTTTCCATTCATTAGGTTCTAGTTCTTCTGTTAATACCCAGTACGCATGTAGTCCATTACCTGAATGGATTATCATAGGTTTAGGTAAACTAAGTTCTTTTACAAACTTACCTAATGCAACAAGACCTTCTTTCCAAGATGGAAATGGTTTGTCTGAGCCACAGTCAACATCAATAGCCACTACCTTTGTGGCTCTTACATTATCCTGTTTTCTATTGCCCTTTTCTCTAAATGCAGAAATAGCAAAGTAAGTATTATTCTTTGTCTTATCTAATCTCTCACATGTTTTTGCGAGTTCCTCTACCGTTTGAAAAAACCCTTG
>Ga0222716_10003183_pt1 | contig 13160 bp, 12 predicted proteins | sample C33_13DmetaG_FD_165044 | JGI IMG/M metagenome (GOLD analysis project Ga0222716, IMG submission 165044) | Estuarine water microbial communities from San Francisco Bay, California, United States - C33_13D | ecosystem: Environmental > Aquatic > Marine > Unclassified | place: USA: California... | reverse complement strand
CCTTGTTATCTTCGCCACGACCAAAGGTAACGGTAATATCATTTTTAATAATATCACCTCGACCGTTTTCACGAAGCCATTGAAAAGCTGCATCTTGATCAACAATAGATGCACTATAGAAATTAGAGACTTCAACAGTTTCTCCATCTTTCAGCTTTAATTTTGTAATATTCATTTCTTCCATCATTTGAGGAATTTCAAATTGTGAAAGTATGTTTGCTTTTTCTTTTAATTTTTTAACAGAAGCTTCTGCATTTGCAATTTCATCTTCTAAATCTTTTAGCTGTTGTACTTTGTTTGCTAATTCATTTGGATTAGCTACAGCTTTAATTTGATCTTGTTTATCTTCTCTAAAATTTACGTCACTCATAATATAACCTTTCTATTTCTTTCTAATATAATCCTACAAACTAAATTGTCAAGAGGATTCTTTTTGATACAAATCAATTTCAATTGGATAGTACCTTCTTTCTTGCTTGTCCCATTTTAATAATTTATATTTTCCATTTGTAATATCAGAAACTATTGAACATGCAACTCCGATAATTGCAGGATCACCTGTAAGTAGTAAATAATCTTCAGGTGTATAATCTGTTAATAACTTTCTTAATTTAAAAACTAATGGACCAGCACTTAAAATAATTTGTGCATTTTCAGGTAATAAAACTTTTAATTCTCCAAATTCAGATGCGCCTATAATATTTATTTTAGGACGACCTTCTCTACTTCCAGGTACATCTTGAATTACATAAACTTTATTTTTCATAATTTCTTGACTTCTTGTATACTAAATGATAGAGGGTTTCAACAGAAAGAAGAAAATAATATGAATTATAAATTTAAATCAAAACCCTTTGAGCATCAGCTTAAAGCATTAGATATGTCATGGAATAAGGAAGTATTTGCTTATTTTATGGAGATGGGTACCGGTAAATCTAAAGTTCTTATAGATAATATAGCTATGCTTTATGATAAAGGTAAAATTAATGGTGCATTAATTATTGCACCTAAAGGTGTTTATAAAAATTGGTTAGAAGCAGAAATACCTAATCACTTGCCTGATCATATAGAAAAGAAAATTGGTTTCTGGCAAACTAAACCCGATGCTCCTGACATGAAATCTATGTTTGAAACAGATGAAGATTTACATATTTGTATTATGAATGTTGAAGCTTTCTCTACTAAAAAAGGATTACAATATGCATGGAAATTTTTAAATTGTCATAGAGCTTTAATTGGTATTGATGAATCTACAACAATAAAAAATCCAACCGCAAAAAGAACAAAAGCTATTTTAGATTTAGCAAAGTATTCTAAGTATAGAAGAATATTAACAGGTTCTCCTGTAACTAAATCACCTTTAGATTTATTTAGCCAGTGTCAATTTTTAGATCCTTGGTTATTAAATCAACAATCTTATTATGCGTTTAGAACTAGATATGCAATTTGTAGAAAGATAAATGTATCTGGTAGACAAGTTGAAATAGTGGTTGGTTATAGAAATTTAGGTGAGTTATCAGAAAAAATAAAACCTTTTTCTTACAGAGTTTTAAAAGATGATTGTCTAGATCTTCCTAAAAAAACTTTTATGAAAAGAGTTATACAGTTAACTGATGAACAAAAGAAACTATATAAACAAATGAAAGAACAGGCTTTAGCTATGTTAAATGGTAAGATGACAACTACTGCAACTGTGATTACTCAAATGATGAGACTTCATCAAATTACATGTGGTCATTTTAAAGCAGATGATGATTCTGTCCAAGAAGTAAAAAGTAATAGATTAAGTGAACTAATGAATATACTTGAAGAAGTTGAAGGTAAGGCTGTTATATGGGCCCACTATAGACATGATATTGAAAGTATATATCAAGCTTTAGAAAAAAAATATCCAGGTGAAACAGTTACTTATTATGGTGACACTACTACTGAAGATAGACAAAAAGCAATTAAAGAAATACAAAACTCCGATAGTAAAGTAAGATTTATTCTAGGGACCCCACAAACTGGCGGATATGGTATCACACTAACTGGTGCTAGTACAATGATTTATTATTCTAATGGTTACGATCTTGAGAAAAGACAACAGTCAGAAGCTCGTATTGATCGTATTGGTCAAGAAAGACCTATGACTTATATAGATATAATTGCTGAACAAACTATTGATGAAAAAATTGTAAAAGCTTTAAGAGATAAAGTTAATATTGCAACTCAGATAATGGGTGAAGAACTTAAAGAGTGGATTTAATTTAAAAATAAATTAAATAATCCAGTAAGAGTTAAGATAGTTGTAAAAGCACCACCTATAATCCAATATAAAAGTCTATCAGTTTTCTTTTCTATATCGTCAACTTTATTGTTAATTTTTTCTATGTCTTTGTGTAAATGATTCACGTCTTTTTTTAACCCTTCTACATGTCCGTATAATGCCATTAAGTGTTCTCCCGTATCTTCTGCTGTTTTTCCATTAGGCATTTATAGTGTGTATCCTAAATTTCTCATGTATCTCGCATATAGTTCCCCAACACCCCCTTGTGGAACTTCTGTTGTGTTTGATAAAGGATTAGCAATTGCTGCTTGTTGTTGAGCTGATAAAACATTTTGTATATAATTACTATTACCATCTCCTGTGCTTGTAATAGGGTTACCTGCAGCATCTATTTTACCAGATAATCTGTCCTGCATATAAGATTCATACCCTTCTAAATCTTTTGAATAACCTTTTGTTTCAATATTTTCTAAACCTCTAAAATAATCAATGTTTTTTCTTAAACCAAGATTTCTAAGAGGTGCTACCATATTTAAACCCGTTCCTATTAATCCAGGTATATTTGAATCAGAAACCCCTTGCATATACAATCTTTGTAAAGGATCAACACTATACATATCTGCAATATTTTCTCTTTCATCATATCCAAGAGCTTCAGCTTGTTTTCTTTCAGCCATTTGTAATTGTGCTTTTTCATTTTCTATTCTATCTTCAAAAGCTTTTTGTGATTTTCTATCTGTTCCCATTTCAGAAGGACTTTTACCGGTAAAACCTCCCCCACCTGATCCAGTGTTATATCCGCCTCCAGCAGCTGTATCAGCTCCACCCGCTCCAGCTCCACCAATATCTCCAAAACTATCTAAAGACATAATCCCTGATGGACCCATGTTAGGTCCTCTTTCTAATCCACCATGTAGATTAGCTTTCATTATTAATTTTTTTTCAGCTTCTGTAATATATGCTAATTCTGTTGAAGGTTTATCTGGCGCTGATTGCCATTTTCTAGGAGCTTGAACTTCAGGTTGTCTACCAAGATAGTTTTCTACACCACCTTGTACAACAGGTTTTTTAACTTCTTTTTTATCTTTGTATTTAATACTTTTTTCTATCACGACATTAACCCTCTTTGTCTTAAACGAATTTGTTGTTCTTCAGGTGATAATAACGCCATTTCTGTCGGTGTCAATCCTTGAGCTGTAGTCATTTGTTGTGGTTGTACTTGACCTATAACACTAGGATTTGGCATAGGTTGTGGTGACAAAGGCGCTGAAGATTGTAGAGGTTCCATTGAAGGAACATAATAATTCTCAATGTTAATAAAGTCTTCAAAATTATCATCTAAAGATAAACTTCTTAAATCTTGTGTAATATCTATAATTGCATCTAATGATTCTAGATAAGGATTAATACCATTAATATTTTCTGCTATTTGTCTAAATTCTCTTTTAATACTATCGGATGGTTGATAAGGTATAAACACATCATTATTTAATCTTGCATAATCTTTTTTAAGTTGTCTTTCATTAAACTCTTTTCTAATATCAAATTCATCTGCACCTAAAAGATCAGCGGCTAATAAATCTTTTCTCATTTTTTGTTGTACTAAAAATCTAGCTTTGTTTGCTTGAATAAATCTTTCTACAACATCTTGAGGAGTTTTAGGACCGCCTTTCAAAAGACCTTCGTCACCCCCTGTAAACAATCTTCTAGATTCCCTTAATCCTTTTTGATATTCAGCTAATTTAAATCCCATTGATTTAATTGGATCTACTTTAACAGCACGGAATCCAGCGAAACCTAAAAGTTCGTCAGGTAACTCAAAAAATTCTCCACGTGCAGATGGTTTATCTGCAGCAGCTTGATAAATCCTATTTAATGTTGGGTATGAAAAAGGTAGCATAGATTCTGCTAAATGTTCTATTGAGTTTTGAACAACTTGACCTGGTTCAGTTTGTAATTGTGTTTCAGTCCAAATTTGTTGACCCTCTCTAGTTCTTCCACCTCTTAATGTTAAATCTACTAAAGCTTGAGTATAAATTGCTTCAGATATAAATGGTGATGCAAGCTCACCAGCAGCTTCATACATACCTCTTAATAAACCACGCATTAAAACTTGTTCATCGGTAATACCATCTTGAATGTTATTTAATACAGTAGTCACTGGTCTAATAGCTGTATCGTATGCATTACCATGGCTAAAATCTATGTATTTTAATTCCCCTGTATCTTCATCTCTAATTGGAAGTATTGTAGAATTTTTAGACCATTCAGGTAAATATCTTCTAAGTGCGTTTAGTTCTTCATTGGTTACATCATATAATGCTTGAAAACCTTGTTGTATTCCATAAGGAGCTGCACCTAAAACAGTTGTTAAACCCAATAATCTTTTCATTCCAATTGATCTTAAAGCAGGATCATTTATTTCTTTAATACCTCTATGTGCAATATTAGTTGTAGTCCTTAAAATTTCAGATGGAAACGACATGAATGTACCAAGAGGAAGTCTTCTCAATGCCCTAACCGTATCTGATACATAAGCATAGTTAGGCACAGTATTTCTTACAATATTAGCTGCTTCTTCATCTAAAAAATCTTCTGTAAATTCTCTACCTGCTTTAGTAAAAGCATTCTTTAATCTTGATCTTTCAACTGCAAAGTTTGCAATTTTAAATAAATCATCTTCAGCAGTGTATAAATCTTCTGCAAATTTCATTCCTTTTTTAGCACCACGAACACCGGCACCAAAAAGTTTTTTACCCATTGATTCTAAAGGTTTATCTATATTTAAATTTTCACCAAATCTTACGTCTCTTAAAAGATTTTTAATATCACCTAATTGAACTTGTGAGTTTACAACACCAAGTTTTAGTAATTTTCTATAACTTTCATTTGCAGCCTCTGATCTAGTACCTACTTGTAAATCTCCAAACGCTTCTTTAAATGCTTTTGCAACTAGTCTTGGGTCTTCAAACATTACACCATTCGCTGCAGAAAAACCTGTCGCGGAAAATAAGTTTCTAAAGTGTGTCACCGGTGATAGAATTGTTTTTGCAACTTGAGCTGCTCCTTTTGGTGCTAGTATTAAATTTCTATAAGCCCAAGTTCCTAGCTGCTCGACGCCAGTTGCTCCTTCTCTTGGCTCAAATAAATATTTAAATGCTTTAGAACTATCCCCTAATCCTTCAGCAATTGCTTTTGAAGTATATAACCCTTGTAATGGATTAACTGCAAATTCATCTTTAAAAAAGGGTGCCATGTAATCATCCAGGGCAACTATTTCTTGATTAGGTAAAGCTCTTTCGGCAGTTAAATTTTTAACTTCATCTGCAGTAAAAAAGAAACCTCTTTCACCAGCAGCTGCTCCTGGTTTAACAGCAGCTTTTACAATCTCGTCTCTAGTAGCCAGCCCTTCTAATAATTGATTACGTCTTGCAACACCAGATAGTCTAGACATACCGTTATAAATAGAAAATCTTGGGTCTTCTATTTTACCAAATAATTCTCTAAATACTTTACTACCTTCTCCAATAACTTCTTCAATTTTTTTACTACCTATATCTCTTTCAACAACTTGTTTAAAATATTTTTTAGTTGTGATGTCATCTGATCCAGGTGTTAAATTTACATATTTAGTAAAAGGTAATTGTTTAGGTGATTTAGCTTCAACAGCGTTTTTTAAAACATTATTAACTAATGTATCTGCTTCTTGATCGGTTAGTGCATTTTTAACTGGATCAAAACCAGGTGTCTTTCTATTTGAAAATCTATGGTATCTTTTAAATAAATTTTTTGCATTTTTAACAGCTTCATCTGTTGGTTTATAATTTAAAAAAGGTAGAGAAGATTTATCTTCAAATATTTGATAAGTATTACCTAAATATTCTTTTGTTCTTTCCCCTAATAAAGTTTTTAGTGTAGCAACATCTTTTGGAGCATTTGAACTTGCATTAATTAGTTCTGTGAATTTACCTCTTGCAGCATCAATAGTTTGAAATAAATTATTTACACCTTTTTGATCCAATCCTTTTTTCTTTAAAGTATCTGTTAAACTATCTTTTATTGGTTGTGCTATGTCTTCATCTAACTTCCCTGAAAACATAGTATCATTTATTTCTTTTAATATTTTACTTTTTTCTTTTCCAGTAGATTTAGTAAAAGTTGTTTTTAAAGATGGAAACATTTTATCAATATCTGTATCCATTCTTTTAACTAGTTCCATAGCTCTATTAGTATCAGCCATTGTTGCACCTTTTTCAGCCATCTTAGCTTCAAAAATATCTTGTGGTTTAGCACCTCTAGCTCTTAATGCAGAAAATGTTTTATTAAAAAATTGATCTAGTTTTGAGTTACTAAACTCTATGTTTTTACCTCTTGTAGCAGCAGCTTTTATTCCTCTTGCTGCACCATATACAATTGGTGTTACTAAAATAGATTCTGATCCAAATTTAACTCTGTTTAATAATTTTCTAGCCGCATCTTCTTTACCACCTTCATCTGTAACTTCTGTAAGTTGTGTTGGCCCTGCTTCAAAAGTATCTCCTAAACTTCCAATGTCTTCTACGTCTGCAACAAAAGCTTCTCCTGCAGCGCCACCTAAAACACCGGCCGCGAATCTACTTGCTTTTGCTTTTTTATTTAAATCACCCGCAGTTCCTAAAGCTTTAGAAACATTAGGACTAGAAAGGTTTGCATAATTACCTGCTTTTTTAGCTTTTAATGCTTTGTCTGCTAATTTAGTTGCAGCCTTAAAACCAATAGCTCCTGGTACAGCAATAGAAGTTATTGCTTCTGTTAATTTACCAATCGCTCTTTCTTCAGCAACTTCTTCAAATGGATTTATTTTATCAAAAAATTTTTCAACATCGACAGCGGTGTCAGTGTCCAAACCTAAATCAATAAGTTCAGCCGCTAATGATACAACACCTTCTGGAATTTTTATTAACCCTGATGCAACTCCAGCCACTCCAGCGACTAATGCATTTGTTTCACTTGGTCTTTCTTCATCTATAAGGTTGAAGTAATCAAACTCTTGAAATTTAGTAGACACTCAACCTCCTATCCGTAGTAAGGGTCTGATAAACCGTCTGTTTCTTTTGCTTTTACTGTTGTTATTACTTCTTCTTCAATTTTAGGAATTGAAGAAACTTGTTGATTTCCACTCAATGGATTTTGAATAACACTTGGAACACCATTTATAATTTCAATATAAACTCCATTAATAGGATCTATATAAATACCGTCAGGTTTGTTTCTAGATTTTCTAGTGTAATCAACTTTACCAGTTTGTGTTCTTTCACCTTTAATAAAAGATCTTACTGGTTTTCCTGTAGCAGCCTCTATTTTACCTCTATTTTTTTCAAATTGATAATATTCTTCTCCAGCGGAACCTGTTAAACCATAATTAGTTTCATAATCATCTAACTTATCTTGTTTAGATTTTTCTCTAAATCTTTCCTCAACACCAAATATTTGTTGATTTAAAATTTCAGAAGCTTTCTTTTGAATTTGGTCAGCTGTAGCATCTGGTCCTAACATAACTCTTGCTTTTTTTTCAGCGTCTAATTTTTTATTTTGTAAATCTAAAAGTTTTAATCGTTCTGCACCTTTTTGTGCAATAGCTGTTTTAGCAGTTAACATTTTAGCAGGATCTTGTCTTAATCCTTTCATTTCAGTTAAAGCTTGTTCAGTTGGTTTTTTAAATGCAGTTGCAATAGCACCAAGTGTTCCTTTTCCTGCGCCTTCTCCAGATACTAAACCTAAACCACCTCTAATTAATAAATTAGCAAGTACGTCTTTTCTTTCTCTTGCCACATCTCTACCAAAACCTGCTTTTGCAAGCTCATATGTTTCTTGTAAATATGGATCATCTGCTATTAATTTTTCAAAATCAGCAGCGCCACCTTCTTGATAATTATTTCTAGGTGCAGCTAAAGACATAACACCTTCTTCAACTTTACCACCTTTTCTAAACATTGGTCTTTTTAAAATTTTACTCATATTATTTTACTAAACTATAAATACCAGCTAACGTTGAAGCAGTTCCTAATGCAGTTGATAACCCACTAGGAGAAGGTGTAATTTCTTGTCTTGTAGTGTATGGAGAATATCCAGTCATTAATCCCATAACACCTGTACCTAATGCTTGTGTAGCTTGATAAGGTTGATACGCTTGTTGGTACTGTAATTGTTTTTGTGCCTCTAACTGTGCTTGTTGTTGCGCTTGTTGTTGTGCACCTAAACCTGTCAATGCAGCTATTTGTTGTCCTACTGCTGCTGGAGCTTGTTGTGCTAATCCCATTTGTTGTTGATATTGTTGTGCAGCTAATTGTTGCGCTTGACCAAAACCTTGTTGTAATAATTGAGCTTGTAATGCTGCTCTGTTTCTATCTGATGCTGATTGATATTCAGCTTCAGCAACACCTTGTCTTGCTCCACCAAATGCACCTGCTTGATAAGCAGCTTGTCCAATTCCAGGTAAACCTTTTTGAGCTTGAATATCATATTCTTGTAGTGTGCTTTGAATAACATCTTTTTGATATGGAGACATGTAAGCTTGATAAGCTGTTGGTCCAGTTGCAGCTTCAGCTGCTTGTAAATAAGGTTGATATGCACCAAGACCACTAGCTAATTGTTCAGCTTGTGTTGTAAGTGCACCGGGTCCCGCTACGTATTGTGGACCATACAATTGTGATACATCTATTTCTTTTAATCCACCAACTGTTTTTGTTAGTTCATCAGCATAAGTTTTACCTAATGCTTCAATAAATTCTGCGGGTAATTGTCGTACTTCTGATACTTCAGCCATTAGACTGTTCCTCCATTTTCTAAGGTTTTCATTATCTTATACATCCTTTGTGCTCCCTTTTCAACATCTCCGTTACCTGCTCCTCGCACCGCGTCTGCAGTGAAAACAAACTCGTTTTTAGATAACATTGCAGGTACATCATCTGCTTTTTCTTTAATTCCTACCGGTACAAAACCACCGTCTTCTCTATAATCTCGCTCTTTTACACCAGCTTGATTTAATCTCATTATACCAGTTGGCATACCACCATCTGCTTTTTTATCTCTAATTTCAGCTACTGCTTCTTTTATTAAATTGTTTGCTTCTTCTAAAGACAATCCATAGTTTTCCATTAATTCTTTTCTTTTTGGTTTAAAATATTCATTAATCATAAAATCTTTAGTACTCATTGTTTCTGTATCTTCTATTTCACCATCTTCTCTAGGTAAACTTCTTACTGCCATCATTGTTCTTGCTATTTCAGTCGCTGCTTGTCTGTCAGCATCTTCAGGTATTGGATTGTAAGTTGTAGTATCCATAAATAATGTTGGGTTTCTTTTTGCAGCTTCTTCCATTGTTAAAAATGTTCCACCTTCTTCAAACCCTACTCTACCACCATCTGCTAAATCTTGTTTAGCTGCGTATTCACCTAATTGAGATGATGCAAATGTTTCTACTTCTTCATCAGTAGCGTCTGGATTTATATTCTTATAATATTGTGCTATGTAATTTTTAACTATAGCTGGATTTCTTTGATACATCTCTTGAGCAGTTTGTGGACTTCCAAAAAGAGAAGTTATTAAAGCTGAACCAGTTAATATTTTTGCCCCTGTTTTAGCAATGTCCATTATTCCACTTCCTTTAGTAATTCCTTTAGCTATACCTTTTAATGAATACTGTGGACCTATTGGAGATTTAGTAAATAAACCTCTTGCAAAACTTCCATAAGTTGATGTTGGACCAAAACCAACTGTTCCTCCAAATAAAGCTGGAGCATAATAAGCACCTGCAGCTGTTAATGCTAATTTACCTACATCTGATTTAGCAAAATCTGTTACAGTATCAACTGCACCTGATACAGCTTTTTTAACTGATTTAACAATACCACCTAATAAATATTCATTTCTATCGGCGAGTTGCATGATACCACCTTGGCTACGTAATTGTCTTCTCATCATTGCTCTTGATATTGGCATTATTCTGATGCTGCTCCTAATGGTGGCATTGCAGCCACTTTAATTTTTAATGATCTTGTTACTTCTTCTCTAATAGTCGGAGTATTTGTATCTGCAATATCATTTTCTGCTTCTTGATCTGAATTATATTCTTGATTAGTTCTAGTGTTTCTTAACACTACTTCAGTTTCGCATTTTACAACTGGTACTTTTTTACCATTTATGATTGTGTAGTTTACTGAGCCTTCTTCTTTAAACGCCATATTATCTCCTTAATCCCTGTTAATTTCTAGTATAGCACAAGTTCCTTCTATATCATTAGCACTATCTGCTTGAACTCGCAATATATCATTTTCTTCTAAAACAATTGATCCATCTGCTATACCTTGAGAATCACTTGCTGCAATTGTATGTTTTGCAAACGTATATTGTGTGGTTGCTGAATTATCATAAATATGTGCATGAACAACTACGTTTCCCGCTCCAACATTTGCCATGTGTATATTTTGAATAATGGCTCTTGAGTTAGATGGTACCGTATAAATATCGGTAGCAGCAGTAGTTGTTAAATCAAACTGTGCATTTTTATAAATATTAGCCATTAACTATTACTCCCTGATGATTTAAACCAAGTAAACCTTTCAGTCTCTTGTTTAAGTTCATCTAAAAATGTTGAGTTCAATTGTTCTGTTATCAAAGCAATAGCTCTATTAATTTGTTTCTGGTTGGAAACATCGTATTCTTCTTTTGGTTCAGGTATTCTTACTACTATCTTTGCCATTATCTTCTACCGTCCGGTTGTATGTCAATTCTAAAAGTTCCAAAACGCCACGACTCACTAACATCTGTGTTTTCAATTTTAATATTAACAAATCTACCTCTAGCCCTAGTATCTTTTTTATCAGTACTTGACGTAATTGTAAAGGGACTTAGAGATGTTATTGTGTCTGATTGTTGAGGGTATCGTTTAATAGCAAGTGTCACTGTTGCATTCCCTTGTAAATCTTTAAAATCAGGTACAAATCTTCTAAGAGCTAAAAATACTTCTCCACTTGTTCCTTGAACCTGTAAATCAAAATCAAATGATTTTATAAATGAGGTAACCGTTGTTGTACTACCATCAGGATTAACTTGGTCCGTTCCTACTTCGTGTTCAAATAATGTAGTTTGACCTAAACCATCTTCACCTACGATTATAGGAAAAGTACCAACAGCTGTACTATCAAATTTAGTTGCAACAGGATTAGGATATATAGTTGCATCAATCCAAGTTGTTCTTGCTTCTGTTCCAGTGTACCAAACACCACCTTTCATTTGTTCACCATAATTAAATACAACGTATTGATCATTATAATCAGAACCTTGTGATGGATAGTACCAAACAACTTCTGTATATAAATTATTTAAACCAGCGTAAATTTGTTGACCTTTAGTAGTATCTAATTGATCAAATACAAAATCTTCTACACTACATGGTAATGATTTAACAGTACCATCAAACATAAAGAAACCATTGTTGGATAACCAAAATGCAACCCCATCAATTTCAACAGCAGCATTTTTACCAATTAATCCACAGTTAGTACCAACTTGCTCAAATCCAAATGTAAATGGAGCACCTACAAACTTCATGGTATATAAAGCATTATCTGTCCAAACTAGAATTGTTTCTTTTGCTTTTAAAGCACCTATAATTTTTGTACCATCTTGTAATCTTTGTGAACCAGCTGAGTTAATTGCAGTTGGAGTGTAATCATTTATATCTTCTTGATCAGAAAATCTTATAAACATATCATCTTGAGTTGCTGTATTTCCAATCGTTGTTTCAGTTCCTAAATGAATTAAGTGTCTAGTTGTAGGTGATACAAGAGATACTCTAGTTGCTGTTGGATTATTTGTTGTCTCGAACCCTGATGTAGTTGTTGATGCTCTTGTTGTTAATCTTGCAGCATCTCCTGCGTTCCAGGTAAATGTTTTTCCATTTGCAATTGTTGCAACTAATACTTGACCAAAATTACTTAATGACCATAAACCTGGTTCAAGAGATACATCCGATGCAGAAGCAGCTTCTCCCCAATTACCTGATCCCCAAGTATCAATACCCCAACCATAACCATATGATTGTTCTGCAGGACCAACTTGTTCGTAAGGTTTAACATCTATACTTCCACCTGTTGCAACTGTTGCTGTTGCATTAGAACTTTGAGTAATTGTAAATACAGTTGATGATGTAACAGTTGTTACTTGAAATAATTTATCTTCAAAATCTGAATCAACATAACCTGTACCTCCCGGTAAAGTTACATTATCTAATAATACAATATCACCAGAACTTAAACCATGAGCAGAGCCAGTAGTAATTTCACAAATAGCTGACCCACTTGTTGTTGCAATCGTTGCAGAAGATAAAGTAGCCTTTAAAGGAGTAACATCATAAAGTTGACCTTCAAAATAAATAAGTAAAAATTTGTCTGTTCCAATTGCAACATAACGGTTACCCGCTAAATCAACAAATGCAAATTCACGTCTTGCAACTCCAACAATTGTATCTGTAATAAGTGAAGACCAACCACCAACTTTTTCTGGTAGTCCATATCTAAATCTTACATTATCAGAATCAACCCATCTGTTTTCTGCGCCAGATGAAGTATCTTGCTTGTCTATTCCTGGTAAGACTTTAAAATCAATTAGAGCCATATTTTAGCTCCTATATATTATCTTTGTAGACCCAGCCTCTTGTTGCATTAACATAAACTAAAGTAAATGCCGCTGTGTTTGTAGATACTACTAAATCAGAAGCAGAGCCTAAAATATTAGAACTGTTTCTACCGATTGTTAAATTGTTTGATGCAAGGTTATTACCTGAATCTATAAAATGAACTTCGTTACCTATTGCAGGGGATACGGGTAAATTAATTGTAACAGGTGCACC
>Ga0222716_10003180_pt1 | contig 13164 bp, 6 predicted proteins | sample C33_13DmetaG_FD_165044 | JGI IMG/M metagenome (GOLD analysis project Ga0222716, IMG submission 165044) | Estuarine water microbial communities from San Francisco Bay, California, United States - C33_13D | ecosystem: Environmental > Aquatic > Marine > Unclassified | place: USA: California... | reverse complement strand
GACGTTATTCGGGTGCGAGGACGACGAAGACGAGGAGTTTCTCAACGCCTCCGAAGCAGAATCGAGAGATGGTCGCGCACGAGGAGGGAAGAGGAATACGAACGCGACCGACTACACGCAGTTTCACTCGTCCGCAGCGAGAGATGACGCTGAGGTTGCCGCCGCAGCGCTAGGCACGGTCTGTTTACTCGTCGCTCGTCTTTCGTCCATCTTTGATGTTCCGTCTCGGTACCCGTTGGCGTTTGGTTCATCAAGGTCGTTCGTAGGTGATTTGAAGGAGATCAAACGTGAGAACGAGAGCACCAGCGATTCGAACAGGATGGAAACTTCGCAAAGCAATGGCGACGACAGCAGTAGTCCGAATCTACTCCTCGGTTCGTCACAGAAAAAGAAGAAATCTTCGTCCTCGTCAATCACGTTGACCAAATGGCGAAGAGTTGAGTTTCCTCTGTTTCTGGACGATCACGCAAAGGCAACTGGAGACGCTCGGAGGTTTGCGTACGGCGTTTTTTTGTTGAACAAGAATGTGCAGCAGATTTTAGACGCTTACGGTTTAGAATCCAGAGGTCCTCGGAAGACTTTAGAGAACGTGGCGAGAATTTTCCAACACGCCGCAAAACTTAGCAAAGAGAATAGAGCAAACTAGACTGCTGTACATTAAGTAACACATACAAAGCACGCTATAATAATACTAAATCACTATCACTAAACTAAATTCTTCGACTTTTCCCGTTTGTATCAACAGCCATGGGCACGCCATTCACGCCTTCGCAGACAAAAGCTTCTCGTTTCCGACCTCCGTAGGCGTAGCTCATGCCGGAATCGATGAGGACCAACTTTCCGCCGCAAATAGAATTCATGCCTTGCCATTGGACGGTGTGTCCAATAACCATGCGTTTCACACCTAATAAATCCACGATTTCCTTAATCTTATCGCATCCGCCGTTCGTTTCAGACGCATCTGGTGGTTCTCGAGTCCAAAACACGCCGTCGCCTCCGTTTATCCAACTCGGCAATCGGCTTCGCTCTTGCCAACTGTTCCCGGACATTTGTACTCCTTTGCTGCTATTTCGGTAATGTTCGTTGATGACTTTATCTAAGCTTTTTTTCAACCCACTGTCATCGGTATTATCGTAATCCTCGCTACGAATCTTCATTTCTTTCAAATGTTCAGGCAACACTCCGGCGTGCGAAAACGCAGATTTACAATTCCCTTCTCCGGCTACGGTAACCACGCTCCCAAACTCTCTAATTTCTTTCCCGAACGCCTCATCGGGCGCAAAAAGTTTCTTCCACCTCAACAAACCAACTTTTTGCAACGCTTTCTTCCCAATCGTGGAATCTGGATGAATCTTCTCCTGCTCTCCGTACTTCTCCATTTGCGCTTCGCCGAGCGATACCAACTCCTCCTTCGCGACGAACCGATAATCCGCCTGTATCGCCATCAACTCGTGATTGCCCACGAGCAACCGTATTTGCCGTCTATCCACATCATCTTCATCTCCTGGTACTAAAACCTGCGCTCTGATATCTCTGATAAACGTAAAACTCCCAATCGAATCCTTCCCTCGATCGACCACGTCTCCCGTTTGCACTAAAACCGTTCTCTCGTTTCTCTCTTTCACCCACTTCACATCCTCGCCTAAAACTTTATCCGTCGCGCCAGTCGCGAACAGTAACTTTCGCAAAACGTCCTCGTCGCCGTGAACATCCCCTATGGCGATAACTTTTGTTTTTAATCTCTTTTTATTCTTCTCCGTCTTCGTTTTTACGAACACTTTTTGTCCTCGCGGTTCTTTAAAGTACAGAGAGACCACGAAGAGGAAAAAACAGATTAAAATTCCAATCGCGACGACATCTTTCAATAATAAAGAACCATCATCTTTCCCGCTTTTTCTCTTCTTCTTCCTTTTTCGTCCACCAAACGTGTCTTTTTCCTTCTCCTTCTTCCGAAAATCGTCGTCAAAATCGTCGTTTCCCCCCTGCTTCTTTTTCCTCGCTTTTGCTCGACGCATTTTTTTTTACATGTGTGATTTTGTGAGAAAAAACGTCAGAAGAATTTGTTCCAAAACACAACACAACAACTGCACTAAAAAAAAAGAAACATCATGATGCGAAGAGCTTTGAGCCAAGCGTCGAGACGTTTGCGAGCGTCGGCTTCTTCGGGGACGTCGGGTTCGTGCCAAACACCGTCACCTTTTCCGAGCATCTGCAGAGCCTACGGCGCGGGAGGGGGAGGCTTTTTGGACAAAGACCTCGTCAACGATCGCATCGTCGCCGTCGTGAAAAATTTCAGCAAAGTGGACCCGTCGAAAGTCACGAAAGCGTCGCACTTTGGAAAAGATTTAGGTTTGGATTCCTTAGATACGGTTGAAGTGGTGATGGCGATCGAGGAGGAGTTTGCGATTGAAATACCAGACGCGGAGGCGGATAAGATTTTGAGCATCGAAGAGGCGAGCGCGTATATCGCGAGTAACCCGGACGCGAAGTGATGAGAGATCAGAGAGAGAGAACGAGAGAGACAGACGAGAACAGAGAAGGAGTGGTTTCGCGTATGAACTCGCGGAAGAAGAAGAAACGAGATTCACAAACTCTTAGAAGAGTACCGTATACTTTTGCGTTTGTAATTTGATATTTAACTTAATTTATAAAAATACAACAAGTTCTGTCTCTGTTTGTGCGTGTATTATTAGTACACGACGAGAGCAGATGTGAGCGTCTCTTTATGCTGACTTTAATGTACAAGAGGAGACAGAGAGAATTTGCGTGCGGAGCGTCATCCTTTTAAATAAGCGTTCGCCCACACAAACATACCATTTCTTTTATCATCTCTCTCTTCCTCTCTCTCTCTCTCTTTCTGTTTGTTTAGTAATAAGTTAGTAGAGCAGCTTTTCAGCTTTCTTATTCTTCTTCTTTTTCTTCTCCTTCTTCAATACTTATCTCGATAAGGCAGAGACGGCGTCGTTGTCTTTGTTGTTCAAATCGTCCCGCAAGTCGCTCGGCAACTTCAAGGAGGTGAACAAAATCAACAAGCGTCGCTCGTGCGGAACCGCCCAGACGAAACCCAACTCTGCGCCGCCGGTAAGTTGTCCTCCTTTACCGTCCAAAACCAAAAGTTCGCCGTCCGTCCAAGAGGCGTCTTCGAAGCCTGGTTTTGCCACTCGACCTTGGCCTTTGTATCGCGCTAAAACGCCGAGCTCTTCCGGGTAGGTTTGTAAACCGTTGACGGTGAGTTTGGGAAGTTTATTTTCTTCATCGATTTTCGCGCGAAAGGACGCAGCACCAGCTGGAACGTTCGCATCGCCGGTAAGTTTGATGCCGGTGATACAATTTGAGTCTTCACCCAACTCGTCACCATATCGGCCTCGAACGATGCGAACGATTTCGGCACCGTGTGGACCAAACGCGCCGACGTAGAGGCGATCGAACGGATCTTTCGAGGTTTGCGTCGCGACGTGATCCGGGATGCGTTCGAAACGAACAGTCGAAGCTGCGACGGATCGGTGATGTTTCTCTTCCGTTTCTTCCTTCACGTTTTCGGCATTGATGCCTAGAACGTCGGTATCGACGGATAAGCCCTCAGATTTTAGAAGGAAAGAGGATTGCGAGACTCGAGTGCACTCCGCAGGAACTCTGACGCGATCGTACAAGCTCGGATCGCCGTATAAATCCTCGATAGATTTCATGCGTGAATCAAAACCACCCTCGGATTCGACAATGTTCGACTCATCGAAATCGTCAAAGTCGCCGTCGTCATAATCATCGTTCTCGTCAAAATCGTCCTCGTCGTCGGCATCGTCGAACAATGCATCTCCCAACGCCAGCGCGTCATCTCCGAATCTTTCCAACTTCGCCAAAAAATCCGGCGAATTAGTTCGAATCTTGCGATCGATCCCACTCCATCGTTCAAAGAATTCCTCTTCAAACAAAGAGTCCTCGTCAGCGACGTCTGCGTTTTCATCCGCGCGGAGCGCGTTGAGTAAGCCACTGCCATACTCATCCAACGTATCGTAATCTTCCAACATTTTAATCAATTCTTCTCTGCTCGGAGGATCCTCTGGAGTCGTGTTTTGATCGTACGCGTCAAAGATTGTGTTGATGACATTATCGAGCTCTTCTTCTTCTTCTTTTATGCGTTCCGTGCCCTTTGCGATAACTGCGTCTCGAATTTCTTGGACCAGCTTGAAGCGTTCTTGTCGTCTCTTTTCCGCTGCCTCGTCGGTATCTAAAGTAATCTCGTCAATCGCACTTGTATTCTTTCTCATCTCTTCGCGCAATAAGCTCACATTCGTGAGCAAATTTTCTTTCAATTTCCTTATGCGCTCTTCGCGAGTGGCGAGCTCTTTCTCGTGGGCGCTGAGTGCAGCTTTAGTCGAGGCTAATTTATCCTTGTATTCTTGCAAATCCGCGAGCAATTTTTTCTTCGTCTCGTCGTCGATGGTTTCAGGACCACCGTCGTCGTCATCCGTTTCTCTTCTCACCGTAATTTTCTGTCCATCTTCGTCCGCGTGATCATTCAAATCAACTATTGGGATTCTTCTGAACGACTCCACGTAATGAAGTCTCGCCGGTTGCGTAACGAATTTTATCTCTTTCGAGTCCTTATCGTACTCTTCGCGAACGTGCAGCTCAAAATATGGCGTCCCAAACGTTTGGTCTTTCACTGAATACTTGATGGCAGCGTCTTCTTCTTCATTAACGTCGTAGGCGTCGCTACCTTCTTCTTCTTTGCTTTTCTCTTCTTCATCACGTTTATTCGTATATTTTTCGTACTGCGTGTCGAGGATTTCTTTAAGCTTATCGAGTTTGCCATTCACCGGCGTGTCAGACGCCGAAGGAGCCCAACTTTTGAACGTGTCCAACGGCGACTCATCGTTCGCGTCCGCCAACTCCCTCGCGGTGAACGATGTGCCAACCAAACGTCCACGTCTCACCGTCACGTGAACAATTGTACCTTTTGTAAACTTTTTCGGCAGCTTCGGCGATTGTTTCATCGCTTTCGTCCCAGCCTCTTCTCCTTCTTCTTCTTCTTCTTCTTCTTCTTCTCGTTCTGGTTGTTTATAAACCAACTGATCACCGTTCACGCCGTACGCATAGTCGTGCATTTTATCGCGTTCTATTGAATACGACTGCAAATAGTCCGTGATATCAACCCCGTGCCACCAACCGAGCAAACCGGCTCCAGAATCTCGAAACTTTGCCGCCGCGCCGTAATCCTCCGTTTCCAACGCTCTCAAAAAGCCTCGGCGAATTTTCATCGCCGGGTCAACCGTTAAAGCTGCCTCGATGGCGTCTCGAATCGTTGACGCGCGACCGTAGTCCTCGACGTCGATTGCCTCGGCCAGTTGTCCGTTGAGCGCGACCAAGGCTTCGTCTTCTTTCGCCAATTGGTCGAAACGTTCGTTCCATTTCTTCCAATCCGAAACGGCGTATTCGTCTTCCTCTTCCTCGTCTTCTTCCTCGCGTTCTTTCTTCGTCTTGTTCGCGTTGATCCCATTCGCACCCGATTTGCCGCCGATAAAATTCTTAGACGACTTACTGCCACTTTTCCCCACTCTTCGTTCTGTTTTCACTTTGACCGACCCTCCCGAGGTCGTCGCCTTTGCATCCGAGTCGTTCAACTCGAGCTCCAAGTCAGACGTCTCGAACGGTTGACGAACGAGAATCGTGTGCGTCTCGTCTTCATCTTCATCCGTGTCCTCGATGTTGTTCTCCTTTTTGTTCTCTTCTCCTTTAGACGAGACGGTGGTCTCTCTTTTCGCTTTCGCCACCGCCGCCGCCGTCGCCGGGTTCACCCTTCGTCTCGCCACTCGTATATTCTTTTGTTCTTTGTTGGTATTCTCTCCGCCGGTCGTTTTGGCGTTATTGGTGTCTTTTTTCAAAGCCATAAACTTCGAGGACGAGGCTTCCACGTTCGAATGTGTTGTCTCCGTCGCAGACTGGGACGAGGAGGATGCGCCTTCCTCCTCGTCCAACTTTTCGCTCTTCCCCTCTTCCTCGTCCTCCTCGTTTTTCCCGAACGCGTTCTGCGAATCTCCTCCTTCGAGATGGGAATCTTCCTCCAACGCAAACCTCGCGAGTCGATTTCTCTCTCTCCCGAGAGATTTTCGCATCGATCGACTTTTATTGATCGTTAAATCAGACAGTTTAGGTAGGTTTACCATCGCTTTCGCGGACGAAACCATCGCAAAAGGAGTCGGCATTTCTCCTCAAATTTAGCGGTTATATAAAGCGCTTTTTTACAAACCGATGCTGCTCGAGATGGGAATAAACCTCGAAACTTCTCCTCTTTGCGACCAACGCGAGACGAATTAAATAACGGCTAAACAATAAATAACACGCGCGAGATGCGTATTTCAATCGTTTTAATATATATATATATCGCGTGCAATCCGTTCTGTTTTATGGCGGTAATTTATCCAGATTTTCGGTTTTACCCCGACCGATTTTGCTGCCCCTTTTCTAAAAGTTGGAAAAAATTCACCTCCTTGCGCAGTGCTTTTGCTCTTTCCTATCTCTCAACGTCGATTGTAAATGACTTCTGAATACATACACATATATACACATGTACTATGCTAGAGTAAACTACGCTATCTTCTTCTATATTCACGCGAACAAACTCGGCACTTTCTCCATTAACTCGCTCAGAACAGGTTTGTCTATTTGAACGAACCTCTTGGAGACTTCCGAACCGTCGTTCTCCTCGGCGAGCGTTTTGCCTTTAATCAAGACGCCGGTGATGTTGAAATTATCTTTCGCGGAGACGAGATTTTTGAGCGAGTCTTCGAACATGAACACCTCGTCGTCGTCGAACGGTTCTTGAATGCCTTCGTTTGCTTCTTCTTCTTCCGTGATATCGTCTTCGTCGACACTGTGAACATCATCATCGGTACCGTCGCTACGAACACCATCCATCGCTTTCATCCTCCGCTTCACGTCTCGAAGTACTTTCCCAAAAGCCTCTTTCGATGGTTTGCACGTGTCGCCCATAAAATCCGCCCCGTACACGTAATCAAACTGGTCCAATATATTCAATCTTTCTAACGCCTGCTTCGCTTCCGTCTCCGCGCAATTCGTCAACACGAATTTCGGAAACGATTTTGACATTTTTCGTAAACATTCTCTCACCTGTTCGTCCGGTTCCAGGTGTTGCGAACAGTCGCCTCTCGTGAACTCCCAGTACGTTTCTTTCTTAAAACGTACGTGTCCTAATTCTCTCAAGGATTTCAAGGTTTGATTGTGCTTCGTAAACTCTCTTTTCCATATCGTTTTCGCTTTGTCGATGGTTTCGTACCCAAGTTGTGAAACCATGAACTCAAACACTCGAGCGCGACACGCGTGTTCGTACCCGTTCTCGATGGGGTATAAACACCCGTCCAAATCGAACACGACAAACTTCACTTTTTTTGTGGTGTTTTCAGCAGGAGTAGTCGTCGTCGTCGTAGTCGTCGTAGTCGCTCCCATCGCGCGTAAAGTAAACCACTTGTATAAATAGGAATAATAATATACGAGAGAGAAAAAATTCTGAAGAAGATTTTAAAGAAGAAGATGCTCACATGCGTTCACACATGCGAAGAATATTTCAATACGAGTAATAATAAATATACGTATATAAATAACATAGTATGTTCATGATGCATAGTACCTGATACGAAAGTGTAGCAGTAAAATACTCTCTTTCATCGAATTAGTTCAACTTTTGCTTCGGGAGCTCGTTGTGAATCCAAATACCGACTTCGATAAACTCTTCGAAATCGATCGAATCGGAAAGATTCTTATCGAACTTGTCGAAGATCATTTTGAGCACTTTTTCCGTGGACTCGATTTTGAGATCCGTTAAAAGAACGCGCATTTCGTCTTTATCCAAATCGCCGGAGTAATCGCTGTCGTACTTTAAGAAATCGCGTTTTGATTTTCGCATTTCGATGGACTCGCTGACGCCGAGCGCGATGGAGCACACGAAAACAAAAACCACGGTGAGAACGAGGTAGACGTCCATCATGGAACATTCCCATTTTTCACGGATGCACACTTCGTTCTTGATTGCCAAACCAAACGTCGCGACGGCGCCGAGTGAGAAGTGTGCGAGTTGGGCACACATGTTGTCTTCCCGCTTGGAATACGGATGCGCGCACGCGAGAAAGAGGAGGAAAAGAGAAGAAAGAAACATCGCGACGTACAGCTGCGTGTCTGAACCTGGATCGACGAATATAACCACGGCACCGAGAAGAAACTTTTTGATGATGTCCAAGATTTCCCAGAACCACCACTCTTGTTTGTAATCTCTGTAAATCCAGCCGTACGTCTTTTGATTGTAAGCGATGACGTCCTTGTGCGTTTCCGCGTATTCTCTTGAAATCTCTGCGTTTTTAATGTGACGCATACCTCTGGCCATGACGGTCAGAAACAATAACGGAATGCCAACAGGAAACAAGATGACAAAGAAAATTGCCCCGCCTTTAAAATTTTTATATTTGTCGTCTTGGCAAGACGTTTCGATCGAGTATCGAATAAAGAGATTGTCGTCGCCAACGTCTTTGCAGCTGAAATATTGAAGAACCGTGCCCGAAAGGGATGGATATATCAAAAACAACAATAAGAACGAACACTTGGTGGCGTAACCTACGTATCTTCGACCGAGATTTACGAGATCTTTCGATCCGGTAACGAGTTTCCACGTCTTTGCCAAAACGTATCTCACGAAGAAGAACGCGCATATAAAAACAATCAAAACCAAAGGCGCGACGGTTGCGACCGTGAACTTTGAATAGAAATCGCGCGTGAACGCGCAATCCAACGGCAAAATTCGGAAATCTAAACTGAATAGTTTCAAAGCTTCGGTCATCTGAGTAAACTCTTTAGGCCAAGCGACTGCTTGCAATTGAGTTGGCCAAAGCACTAAAATCTGACCGAACCCGACCAAGATTTTTACTTTTGTTCGCATGGTGTTTTCGCCGTTCCATATCATTTCACCGAGACGATATCGAGCGGAGTTCGGAAGCTTTGGTCCTTCCTCTATTCTCTGTTTTAAAGTCTTCTCAGGCTGCACGTATTGCAATTCTTTGTTCCCGTTTTGCACCTCGCCTTTAAAGATGTCAAATCGGAGTCGATATTCGCGTCGCACGGTGCTCCGAAAATTTTCAATCTCCTCGAGGCTATCAACCACGGGCAAGAAAAAGATGAGCATCAACGCAATGAAAATGATCCCCACCACAGAAATAGCGATTAATTCGTTCGAAAACATGCCTTTTAATTTACCAGCTTTGCATTTCGTGCACTCCAAATTGTTTTTGTCCCAATAAAAGTCATCTTTGCAAACACCACACAGAGGTCCGGTAGAACCATCTTCGCATCCGACGCCGAAAAGTCCTGTCGCGTTCAAGGCGCAGACATTTTTTTCAGTGCACTCGAGCGCTTGCACTTCTGGTTCGAGTTCGTACACCTCAGCTTCCGTGGTTATCATCTTGGATTGTACAGCGGGAACGTTCGAGCTTTTTGGAAAGTTCCAAGTCCAACGATCGAATTTGAAACGGTAATAATTCGTGAGAATTTGCACGGGCGCGCCGTTGAAGAACTCGACGCATTCGCTCGGGTACTCTTTCAAGTTGGAAGTCATGTCCTGACAATATTTGATCGGGGAGACGCACGGAGACACAGATAAGGACGAAGTGATTGTGAAATTTTCAGGCAACATCCCGGGAAGTCTTAAATCGACCAAACCCGGGATGCACTTGCACATCAGTTCACTCTGGGCTTCCAAATTGCTCGCGTCTCTCACTAAAGCCGTATTTTTTGGACACGGTTCGCACGTCAGAGTCCCTTCTGATATTTTCTTCACGTAGTAGTTATCGACGCAACCAATGGTGACTTTCGATTGGCCGGCGGCGATGGTACCAGTGTGTGTTTTCGTTGAAGCGTACTCGTATTCTTCGGACATCACGTAACCTTCCACTGGCGCTATGGAGTATTCGATTTCGCCGACTTCGGTCGCGTACACCGAGAACGTTGTCGTTTTTGTATCCGGAGTGAGTTTCATAACCGCGGCACCGTCGAGGCTAGAAAAAACCATACCAGACGCGATGAAAACGACCGGTAACGTCTTTGTATCTGACCAAACGTACTCGTCAGCAGAAACCGCAGCTTTCACGCGTCCTCTCGAAAAGTTCGATGGAATTCCTTCGAGGTATAATGGAAAGTTATAAGTATTCGTCGTGAAGAGAATATCGTTCTCGTTCAACGTCGGCTTGAAAATTTTCTTCTTTCGAGCTACCACTTGAAACGTATTCACGGGAGCATTTGTCGATCGATAACTCGTGTACCGAGCGGTCGGTTGATACTTGTTCCACGTGTTTTCTCCGGCCAAAGCGACTCCGGTGTGCACGAGCTCAAAAATGTTCGCGCCCGCTTTTCTGGGAATAGCGAGAAATTGGATCGACGTAATTCCGGGCTCAAATCGTATCGTGCGATTAAAACTAAAATTTTGCTCTGGAAACGCGTCTTCATCGAGTAAAGCGAAATCACCGGTGTAAAGATTTTCGACGTTCTCAACCGTGTCGTGACTTAACAACTTTCTTCTCTTTTTTGCCGTAACCGAAGGGCTTCGGAAGGAGTTCATGCCGATTTGAAAATCAAAGAGCTGGTTATCGGCGAAACCGGCTCCCGCCGAAGCGGGGATTTCTCGAGGAATGCGAACTTCTACGACGGTCCATTCGTTCACTAACGATACACCGTCGTACGATGTGCCAATAGACCTATCCAATCCTGCTGTCTCGTACACTGAATCTGGCATCCCCAAGGATCGGATGTGGTAGCAGCACGTGAAATGATTCGAACCGGTTTTCGTCGGCACCCCGTTCGCCGGCACGCTCGAGGCGGATTGAATAAAATTTTCCGCGTTCGGCGTCATCGGTTCAACGACGAACATTGGACCAAAGCCACTTGGAACTCTTTGCATCGATCTTCCTGCCACGCTCGACGTACCGTCCACGTAAGGGATACTATCAATGATATACCCAGTTTCGGTATAAAGCGTGCATCCTTGCTTTTCGCGCAAGTCCCAATCGTAACCGAGCGTAATCGAATTATCCGTATCGGTACTTTTCGAGCAAAATAACTTGTAAGATTGCGGTCCAATCGTCGTACCGCTGGGAATGATGTAGTGAATCCCGTCGTTGACGTGCGCGACCGTACTCGGACCGGCTCGAGCGAGAACGAACCCAGATAAATCTACCGTCGTGGTCGCGTGGATGTTGTACAACTCGATAAAATCACCGCCTTCGCATAAATCGATGCCATTATCCGAAAATTCGTTTATAACGACTGGAAGTTGCAACCGGTCCGAGTTGTATATCCCCGGCGAGCCTGGCGCGAGTGCAAAGTCCAAATCTTTACCGATCGGGAAAAAGTCGTTATATAACACGGAGGTTCCGTACGCCGTTACCGTGTTCGTTTCCGTTGGGTCGTACGTTCTTTGGCGTTGCCAGGAATAAAATTCGTTTGCCGTCCCAACTGTGCCTTCTTCGACGACGCCGCTTTCGTCCACCACCGCGCCTTCCTTGGAGACGAGTTTATAATTTTTTCCCGCTGTAATCGTCCCCGCCGTCGGTGGTATCGAGTACCAAATATCTTCCGAAGAATCTCCCGTGCACACCACCCTCGCTTCTCCAGCTTCGATTGGTTTCGTAAAATCCGAAAACGTGAATATCACCTCCTCGTCCGCTTGAATCGTGTACCCAGCCAAGTCAATTTTTCCTTCCTGCGCCATGAATATCTCGAAGTAAGACGACGTTCCGTCCATACAGGTTGCGCGCGTTCCCACTTCTGAAATAATCAAACCGTCCGCAATTTTCCAATGCGCTTCTGTTCTTTCAATTTTCATCACACAAAACGAAGCGTAAAAGAAGAAGTTTAAGAAGTTTACTAAAAAGAGAGAAGACAAAGAAGTCTTCTTCTTTACCTTCTTTACCTTTTTCTTCATCGTCGTCGTCTCTTTCGTCGTCGTCGTCATCTTCGACGACAAGAGAGAGATTAAAGTGCGGAAAAAGGAATCTCTCATATAGTCCCTTTTTTACTCTTTTTGCCCCTTCTGTGCGTCAGCACATTTGCCCACAACACAGAGCAAAATTGCCCTTAAAATATCTCTCTCTTCGTCGAGTGGCCAAACGGTCGTTAAAAAAAATCAAAAAGGTGCAGTCAAACATCTTATTTTAAAAAAAAGTTCTTCAGAAACGCACGAGAATGAAAGTTGAGAATGTGAGACCCTAAACAGAAACCAACTTTGCACGAGAGCTTGACACGTCATCACTTCCCTGTCCCCTCCACGCGCGCGCGTTGACTGGGGACCGCGCGCGCGAGAGAGGTGCTGAAAACCGCGCGGATGCACCCATACACCTCATAAAACGTTCGCAGGAACTCGGAGCTGGAAAATACGCGCTTTTTACGTATTCTCTCTCTCCGTTTATTTTCTTCCTCGCAAAAAAAAGAAAAACTAGGAGAATTGGGGGAAAAGAAAGAGAAAGAGAAAAAGAAAGAGAAAGAGAAAGAGAAACTTTTGTATCTGTATCTAAAAAACAATTTTTTTTCATTTCCTCTTCACTTTCTCGCGCGCGCATTTGCGCGCATTTGCGCGCGCATATAATATCACTTTTTTTTTGCGTGCGCACGCGCACGCGCGCGAGAAAGTCACACGCATTGCTATCATCGATAGACCTCATCGATAGACCTCTATCGATGATAGTGGGTGGAAGGGTGGGAGCTCTTTTCTTCATCGTTTGCTTTCTTTTTTATTTATAGATACAAATCGAGCGTTTTTGTATCTCTCCTCCCGCTGGCAAAAGATGAATGAATGAAAAGAGCTGGGAAAGAACGGACAAAGGGGGTTCGAGTACGGAGAGTTTTGACTTGCGCGGGCGAGTTTCTCTCCTTTTTTGTGTTCTTTTCTTTGTCGTCGTGTTATTGCATATCTTCTCTCTTCTTCATCGAAGAAGAAGTCAACGACGACACATGGAGGAAAGAGCATTTTTTGGGAAAGAATTCCAGCCTTTCATTTTTTGAAACGGGATTTGAGTACCGTTGGGGGAGTTTTGTATCGATTAAAATCGAGAGTTCTCTCCTTTTTTTTTTTGGATTGCAGAAACATGTGAGACAATACAACGAAAAAGGAGT
>Ga0222716_10003176_pt1 | contig 13167 bp, 9 predicted proteins | sample C33_13DmetaG_FD_165044 | JGI IMG/M metagenome (GOLD analysis project Ga0222716, IMG submission 165044) | Estuarine water microbial communities from San Francisco Bay, California, United States - C33_13D | ecosystem: Environmental > Aquatic > Marine > Unclassified | place: USA: California... | reverse complement strand
TGCTGCTGATGTTGCTAATAATAATAATAATAATAATAGTTCTAATCATTCAAATATGAGCGGCGGAAAAAATAGAGGTAAAGGCTTATACGCGACGAGAGATTTTATAGTTGGCGACCGGGTGCTGATAGAACCTCCGTTGGTGGCCATGCAACACGAGAGAAATAGAAACGACGCGATTGTCTGTTCGTTCTGTTTTCGATACGTCGGGTCTATTGAAAAACAGATTGGTCAAAGATTGTTTCATCAGTTATCATCCGCGCAAGAGAAACTGCAGCAACAAAAGGAACAACAAATGGAGGCGACGACGGCCGGCGACGCAGCCGCCGAGGAATCGGCGAGGAGGTCGGGAGATCTCGATGTCTTAAATAGCATGGCATCTGTAGGCGAACCGAAGTTACCTCTCGCGGACCAGTGCTTTCCACTTCCAACGGAACGCGCGTGTGTGGGTGGGTGTTACCGCGAAATTTTTTGCTCGAACGAGTGCGCGCAAAACGCTTGGAGTTCACACGAACGAGCCATGTGTATAGGGAACAAAAGCGGAGACCAAGACGAACAGGCGAAAAATCGCGCATCTATGATGCATCAGTTCATCGAGCACGCCAAGGATACGAACGATATCTTCATTTTAGCTGCCAAAGTAGTCGCTATGGTTACAGAAAATGCCAGCCTCGCCTTGAGCGACGCGAGTAATAATATCACATTTTTAGGGGAGGCTTTAGAAGTTGCATGGGAACCGTTTTCTCGCGTTCAGAAAGCTATTTGGTGGGATATCGTCGCGATTCCTTCAGATGTCGAGGAGAAAGACGAGGAAAGCTTTAGGCAGCAACTCATAGAGCTCGCATCAGGTTCTTTAGAGTTGTTATGCAAAGCGTGGCCAGACCGCGCTCAGGCGTTTCCTGGATTGTTCTCTTTACCGGTGTGGGGGGCCATCGTCGGGATGTTTGAGTTGAACAATTTAGAACTCGTCGTAGAGTCTCCGGTGGAAAACTATTTCCTCGCCGTTGATGGCTTAGCCGACGAGAACCAAAAGATGGCAATTTTACCACAAACGCAACCTTTTCTGGACGCGTTGGACGTGAAATACGACATTCCTTGTTTGGGAACGGCGCTTTTTGCGTTGCAATCCAACTGTAATCACGACTGCGATCCGAACTGTCATCCGTTCAAAGACGAGACCGATATAAACGGGAGTTGCGTCTTAGTCGCGCGTAAACCTATACGGAAAGGAGAGGAACTAACAATTAGCTATTTAGAAGACGACCAACTAGATTGGAGCAGGCGTCAAGATGCCTTGTCGGATTACGGTTTCGTGTGCAGATGTGCAAGGTGCGAATCCGAAGTCAGTCAAACTCGAGGACGACAAAAGATGAAAATGTAAAATTGTTCAAATGTAATATACGAAAGTACCGTACATTTATGTTCTAGAATATGCTAAGATTATACGCAGGCTACTACGCTACGAGTTCTTCTTCGATTTTCAAGATGTACGTTGACGTCGTATCCAGAAAATATTCCGCTCGGTCTAAGTGCACGCAAGATGCCGCCGCCTCAATGTTGTTATCAAACGAACACAAGGAATTTCTCACTTTACTCTTGTTCTCGAATTTCGCTTCATTCAACGAAGAAACTAACTCATTGGCGTTGCCCTCCGATATCACATCATTTATACCTCGAACGACCCGAATACCCCGTAAAGTGTCCGGTATTTCGTTCTTGACCGATGCTAAGAGCTTCTTTACGTCCCAATCATTTTCCAATGAAGAAACATATTTTAGCGCCGAAGTTGCGTTTGAGAAACACGTGCCCGATTTGCCTCTGTTTGTCCAATATCGCTCGTAAAAATCGTCGGTTGCAGTATTACGAGCATCTGCGGTGGGAAATTGCAGACTTTCGAAATCTTTCTTATTTCGCTCTGACGAAGATCCACAGCCGATTAGCGTCAAACTGTGTACGAGATTTTTACTCTGTAACGCGTGTTTCAGCGCAAGCTCGCAGCCGGTGCCGTGCGCGATAATGTGGATGCCCTCGTCTGCTAAACCGCATTCCCTCCGAACGCCAGCAAGTTCCTCGAGTAAAAAATCATCTAGATTCGCATTTGAGTCTAATTTATGTTTCGACTTTCCTCGGTTTAACTGGTCGTAGAAGAAAATCTCCCTTCGGAAATCGTCGGGGGTGAACGCTAAGATTTCAATGGCTTCGAGATATTTCATATCAAGACGCTGGTCGTGCAAAACGAGCACTGGAAGGCACGTCTTGTTACCCTTCTTAAATTTACCCACCTGTCTCACGAACGTTTGCAGATTGTTCACGTAGCCCTCCGAAAACGTGCTTTGGTACGCAGCCTGCGACACGGGAGAGTCGACGTCTGCATAGTAGCCACAGAAAGGTTCTCTTGCTGCTTCAGCTTTTTCAGCGAAAGTTCCAGAGCACGACAAAGACGTCGTCAAAATCGCCAAAGACGAGAAGGATACAAAATCCCGTCTGTTTCGCTTGTTGTGTTCTGTGTTCTTTTTATTCTTGTTCTCGTTCTTCTTCTTGTTCTTGTTCTTGTCATTCGTGTTCGTGTCGTTTTTATCACGACGCTTGTCGTTGCAATAAACGCTCCTAGTTTTCTCGTTAGAAGCGAAGCGCATCGCCCACCTTCTCCTTCTGTTCTTGTCGTTATTTCTCACGGCATTGAAACGCCTTAAAGACGAGGACAATGAGGAAGGAAAGAAGAAAGAGGAGGAGGAGGAGGTAGACGATGCCATTGTCGTCGGTGTGAGCGATGCGGTGTTGGATACCGTAAAGCGACTAAAGTACAAAGCGCGTGCACCAAATTTTTTATATTTCTGGAGTTGTCGTTGAAAACAATGGTCAAAGTGAATGCCGAAAAATCCTCGAGAACAGAACACAAAAAAATTGCGAAAAGGAAAAATCTTCATATAAAACCTGTAGTAAGCGCAAACAATGGCGAAGAGAACGAAGAAAGTCGGTACGTTAATCACATCGAAGAATAGTTGTGCACCGTATGTGCGCTCACGCGAGATGATGCGTTGCGCGCATCGGATGGGATGTGGGACAAATGCACCGCTCGCATTTTCCGCCTAAGCAAGCGGAAGCCCTGTCTCCCTCGTTTTCCGGGCTTTTTCTCGTTTCGAAATGCGCGTAGCTCGTATCAATCATTCGTGTAGATGGTCATATCAATGCGCACGTTAAACGTACATACGTTTTCTTAACGCGTTTATGCATCTTTCGGATCGATTACACGCTCGCGCAGTGGTCATTCCACGGCTTTGGATTTCTTTCTCTCCCACAATTTTTGCGAGTCCGCCCGTCTCAACTCTCTCCTGTTTTGACTGAAACTCACCAAATGTCTTTTCTTTTCTCTCCTCTCTCAAACGTACAGGTATCACCGGGAAATACGGTACGCGTTACGGCGCCTCCCTCCGTAAGGTTATTAAGAAGCAAGAAATCTCGCAACACTCGAAGTATTTCTGCGACTTCTGCGGTAAATATGCGGTCAAGCGTCAAGCTGTCGGAATTTGGGGGTGCAGCGGATGCCACAAGGTAAAAGCTGGCGGCGCGTACGCGTTGAACACTTCCGGTGCCGTCACCGTGAGATCCACCATTAGACGTCTCCGCGAAGCTGTCGAGAAGTAATTTCATTTGCTTCTCGATGTAGTAGTCGTATTTAGTTCTTAATAATCTAGTAGCAAAAATCAAAAACAAAACAAGAATATTCGCGTTTCTATAAAACTAATTTCGCGCGTAGTTTGCTCTCAAACATTAATATCACGCGTATGCGTGTGTTTGTCCATCTAATCTATCTATATCCTATCCTATTCATTTTACTGCACCTCGTGATTCCACAAGTCTTCCTCGGACAGTTCAAATGGTTCTTTAAATGTCGACTTTTGCAAAGTTTGCTGCCTCGTTCGTTTTCGGTTGGTTCTCGCTTTCAAGTTTCTCAGTTGATTCGATATCTGCGCTTGCATCTCCATGGTGCCGACTAGAGATTCAACATCTTTGTCAGCGCGCTTCTCCCTATTGGTGGCGACAGCTATTTTCTTCTCTCTTTCCCGCCTCAGATTCCTGAGTTGTTGTTTCCATTTTTCTTTCCACTCTCGCGTTTGGACGTTTTCTAAGTTGCCTCTGGTTGATTGAATTGTCTCGTATGCGGCTTTGATTTGTATGAACTTTTCCGCGGACTCTGGGGAACTGTTCACGTCTGGATGATACCTTTTGGCTTTCCGTTTATACGCCCGCTTGACGGCTTCTTGACTCGCTCCGACGGAAACGCCCAAGATGAAATACAAGTCTTCAGTCGATTGTGGATATTCAGGCAAGGACGCAGATACTCTCACACGTTGTCCCCGCTTTTCTCTTCTCATTCCTCCTCTCGCGTTGAGCGACGACGCCGCAGATGATGCAGAGGTAAAGCCATTCTTTCTCGCGTCTGTGTTTGGTGCATGCACGATCAGCTGGCATACAAAAGGGTGCGCATACATTCGCTTAATAATATCTTTCCTTTGTTACGGTGCGTTTTTTTGTGTCTGCTGTGTTTGACTTTTCTTTTTATTCTCTCTAGAAGCTTCTTCATTTCGCAGAAAAATCAGCTGGCTGGCACAACTGTATTTTTCTTCAATTGTTGCAAAGAACTCGGTCGGCAGAAGGAAGATAAGAAAAGAAGGATACGAAGAGCAGAATTCACGATGATCACTTCCATGCTCGCCTCTCGTGCGCTTTTTGGAGAACCAATGGTGATCCAATTGAAAATCTCGAACGCGTCATCATCAACAAAAAAAGGAAGGATTCCTAAAGCAACAACAAATGCCGCCGTCGGCGATACAAACGACGAAAACTCTGTTTCGTCTTCATCTTCTTCATCGTCGTCGTCATCATCAAAATCATCAAAATCAGGAAAGAAAGCGAATCATTCAGACGATATTGTGTATAGTAGTGGTAGTAATAATAACAACAACGACCCGGTGAGCATCTATAACGAAGAGATGAAGGACGTGGAAAAGTTGTCCTTGGAAGAGCTCTCTCGAAACTTTGTCGAGGTGGAATACACAGGACCCAAGGCATCCACATCTTCGCCGTCCTCGAAAGGAAAGATGAACACGGTGTTGAGAAACGTGTTATCCTCTATTTTTTCCCCGCAATGGATTGCGCTCGCGCTGACTTACGTCGTTTTGAAACGTTTTCGAGACGAGAGAGACGTAAAGTTGGTGAAGGAAATGCTCTCGATGGAGGAGAAAGATTTGAACGAACTTCCGGTGAACGAGAGACGCGTGGAAATAGAACGAGCGCGTTTGAAATGGAGGCTGAAACAGTTGCGCAAAGACAGAACAAAGGTGAAAAACTTTAAAAAAGTGGAAATTATGATTACGGAAAGACTGAAAATGCTGACTCGAATGAAGATGAAACAGGCCGAGGCGGAAGTAAAACGCGCGGAATGGCTCGAACGAGTCGGCGACGCCCAGGGCGCGGAAAGTGCCATCAAAGAAGCCGAGCGGATAGTCGATTTGAAAACAGGAACGATAGATATCGCTGGTAAGAAGATGAAAACTCCGCACCCGGGCGCGAATTTGAAATGGATGAAACCGGAAGATTACGTCGAACAATTGCAAAAATCTTTTCTGGCTAAAACGGAAGAAGATAAAGCAGACGATGCAAGCGGAAAAGATGATGTCATCATTCCCACGCTGCTACCCGAGATTGACGAAAGAAATGGAAAAGGATATGACGGATCTGGTCGAGACGGGAAAACTGTTTTTAGCAACATTACCGATAGCATCGATAGCGCCGCGGTGGATAATATTAGCGAAGAAGAGATTAAAAAAGTTGAAGCGAAGGTTAAAGAGTTTTCTTCGTCTGCGAGTAGCGCTGCGAGCAAAAATAGCGAAGAAGAACAAATGCCTGCAGATTTAGAGGAAGCACTTAAGAATATGGATAGAGATTTCATGACGATGAAATACACCGAAGACGAGCTTTTTGAAAAGTACGAAGCCGTGCTGGATAAGTACGGCTTGAATGTGCCAAAAAACGAAACCGGCGCTTCCGAGGAAGATTTCTACAAGCAGATGGATTTCGGCGAGGAAAGCAAAGACGAAAGTAATCTTCACCCGCAACTCCGCGATCCATACTATTACAAATCGTTACGAGCTGTCCACGCTATTTTCGTCAACAGACCAAACCAAGAATACGAGGAGTTTCTGTGCATGCAAATGGTTCCGGGAGAAATACCGGAAAAGGAGAGACCGAAAGATACGTTTCACGTGGTTGCTTTTGAGTCCATAGAAGACGCCGAACGGTTTTGCCACTTGACGCGTTCGCAGCGAGAAGCGAATGAAGATCCCGTATATACGACTCGACCGTTTTCGGTGAACGGTTTAGAAGACGAAGCGGGAAAAATTAACCGTGGCGTAACCGTCGTCGGTGCGAGTCGAGTGGATTTGAAACCCGGGCGTTCGGCTACTTTAGTTTTGAACGAAATCATGAGCATAGGAAACGAGGTGTACTTTTGGGAATTCGCAAAACAGTGCAAGCGCACGTTCGATGAGAAGGAGGAGCAAATGAAGAAACCGGCGCCACCAACCATCGACGGAGCGTTTTGAAATTTTTTAGTTTTGTAATCATTCCTCTACCTTCCAAAAAGCAAAAACTACTCGGAGTAGCAAATCCCAATTTTTAACCCCCGAGTAAACCACACAAGATAACAAACAAAAAGAAAATGCGACGCCAACTGACACGCACGATAGCGTCCTCCTCTTCTCGGGCAGCGACGCATCAGTTCGCCTCTTCATCGCAGTCGACGTTGTACTCTTCTTCCTCTTCTTCTCACACAAGTGCAGCAAACAGAGCAGCGTCGAGTCTGTTTTTTAGAAGAGGAGGGAAAAAGTGGTTGTTAGCAGATGCGCCGTCGCCAACATCATCATCATCATCATCATCAGCGGCGGCGTCTTACTTCGCGTCGAGGAGACTTTTCCTCACATCTGCCCCCGCGAAAACAATCCCACTCAAACGACAGTATTCTTCAAGCGCGATGAAAGCGATGTATCGGAATAGATGGAATAGCGCGACAAAAAGTGTACCTCACTCTGTCCGAGCGCTGCATTTGGCAACGAAAACGACACACAAAGCGGCGATAGCGAGAAAGAGCGCTTTGACTCCGCAGACGATATCGAACGCGAATTTTGCTTTGCGCTTTGCCCAAAGGAAAATGTACACGTCCATCAACGGGAAAACAGCAGTAAAACGGAATACTAAAAGTAGTATTAGTAGTAGTAATAGTAATAGTGGTAGTACGGCGGCACTCAGAAGCGCGAATAAAAGAAATAATAGAATCGTAGTGGGTTCGCTCTGCGCGGCGTCGTTACCGATTTTTGGAATGGTAGCCAAGGCATATTACTTCGACAATCGCTTGGCTAAGTGCAATCAAGCCGAGTCATCTGGAACACCGTCGAGTAATAGTAGCACGGCAGAACACGTCAACGATGAGTTGAGCGATCATGCGAAGGAAAAAGTGATGACTATTTTGCGTTCAATACACTTGGCGTTTTTGTTTGCGCCTGCGCTCGTCTTCGCCCCTTTGACGTACCTGAAAAGCTGTCCGCTGTGGTATAAAAAACTCTGGTACATGTTGATTCGAAAGACACTGGAGTTTGCAGGTCCAGCGTTCATTAAATGGGGACAGTGGGCATCGACGAGATACGACGTTTTTCCGGCGGTTCTCTGTCACGAACTCGAAAAGTTACAATCTACCGCTCCAGAACACAAATGGGAGCACACAAAGTCAACTTTAGAAAGGGTGTATGGCGATACGTTCGATCATATTTTTGAATCCTTCGACGAACACCCGATGGCATCTGGATCAATTGCGCAAGTACACAGGGCTACGCTTCGCGAGGGCGTCGCTGAATCGTCGAAGAAACGACAGGATTTATTCTCGAGATTTAACTATGCGCTCATCGCGGGCGTCGAGATGCTCTTATCTGGTCAAGGTTTTAATGCCGTCGTGGACGGCATACGCGACATGTGGAACGATGGTGCTGCTGGAATAGGTCATTTCTTACACTTGGACGAAGTCGTGCACGACGAAGAAAACGGAACAAACGCTGGTGAAGGGGGAGAAGGAGTGGTGACAAAGAAACGGCGAAGAAAGGAAAAACGACGAGAAGTGGCGGTGAAAGTTAGACATCCGGGCGTTGTTGACGCGTTGAAGCGCGACTTTAAAATTCTTCTGTGGTTCGCATCATTCACGAAGAACATTTCTTGGCTAGAACCTTTGCAACTCGAAAATACCGTCGGTCAATTCGGGGTGCACATGTTGTCTCAGGTTGATTTAGGCGTCGAGGCTGAAAATTTGAACCGGTTTCGAAAATCCTTCCTGTTGATGCCAGCGGTATCCTTTCCTACTCCCATAACGTCCTTATCCGCGGAAGATGTGCTGGTGGAAACGTTTGAATCTGGGACAACGATAAGTTCGTATTTAGTATCGCCAGAAGTAGCAGAGAAGATAGGTTTCGAGTGTTCGGAACAAAACAAAACGTTAGCCGCGTTGGGCGTGCAAACTTTATTGAAAATGCTCATCGACGACAACTTCTTACACGCAGATTTGCATCCGGGGAATATTTTAGTTCGATTACCGGGCAAAAATATGATGTTTAGTAGCTCAGAAGCCGACGATCACGGACCAACTTTGGAAGCGAACGGCGAACGACAAATGACGGATGCTCCGAAACCGGAAATTATCATTTTAGATACCGGGCTCGCCGCGACGCTGACGCGAGAGAACCAATCAGATTTAGCGGAAATGTTTTCAGCAATGCTTCGCTGGGATGGACGCGGCGTCGCGGAAAGAATTTTGAAGTTTGTGGCGCCATCCTCTAAAGACACTTCCATTCAGAATAATGCAATCGAGTCCGAGAGATTCAAATCAGAGATGGAAGAAGCGGTGAAACAGTTTGCGGCTGGACCACCGAGAGCGGGAGACTGCATGTCGCGCGTCTTTGAGATTGTGCAAGAACATAGGTTATGTTTGGACCCGTCGATTATGATTGCAGTTGTTACAGTAATGGTTCTCGAAGGTTGGCAATGGCGTCTCGACCCGAGCGTCTCAATTTTAGATCGTCTCAATAGTGTATTGGAGCTCTCCAAGAAAAGGTACCACAGAATGAAAGTCTTGGATTGGTCCTTGCGGGAAATGTATGATCCGTACAGCGGACCAAACTTTTATGAAAAGGACGAAAGTGGCGCGACGAGACGGAGTGAGTCTTTCGATTACGGCCTATCACCCTACGCGTAGCTATTGAAGATTAAAAATACAAGTACACTCTAGCGCAAATATTATTCTGCGAATACGTTTTCGCTCGATGCGCCAGCCGGTAAAATGATAAAACTGCCGCCTTTTGTCGCACTCGAAATGTGCCGAATAAATCCTTGATCTGGGAAGAGAGACTCTCGTTTCGACCGTTTTTCTTTCAATCGCTGTTCAGCCGCGTCTTTAATTTGTTGCTCTTCTTTATCACCTCGTTTCACCGTGGCTTGGAACATCTTCGCCATAATCGCTTCGCGTTTTTCCTTCTTCTTCCTCTTGTTGTATTCTTTACTCATTTTCAAGTTATGTTCTTTCTTTAATATCTCCGCGGCTTCGGCTTTGGCGATTTCCTCCTCCGTCATTTTCATTCTCTTCCGTCTGCTAAAGCTACTCAACATGCTCCCTCGCGGGTCTCCGTAATCTAAAGACATTAAACTCTCGTCAAAGTCCGTGGACTGTCCTAATTTCGCTCTTTGTCGAGCGGTTAACTTAGACTCGTCGATAACTGCTGGTTGTTTATTCCGATTATTTTCATCCTCGCCGTCGTTATCGTCGTCCAGGGAAAAGCCAGATTCCCTTTCTTCCTCGTCGTCGTCGTCCAACTCTTCTGCGTACTTATTCTTCTTCGAGTATTTCCCAGTTTTATTGTACGTGCGTACCATTTTCTTCTTCTTCTTCTTCTTCTTGTTTGAGATGTGTTTTTTTCTGCTGCTTTTTTTGATGGAAACCCCTATTTTTATGAGAATAAGATCAGATCTTCATTCTAAAAGCGCTTACAACAAGAGCAACAGCAACAACGAAACAGTAAAACAACAGTACCACTACTAATAAAAAGATGATTTACGACGTCAACGCTCCGTATTTCAGAAGTTTTTTGAAGAACGCCGGCGGGGCCAAGAATCAGTTCGCGAAAGGACCGACGGACAAAGGACCGAGAGCCTCGGAAAACAAACCCGTCATGAACGACTAGGAAGAAATTTAATAAAGAAAGAGAAGAAGAATAAAGAGGAGGAGGACGTGGTCTCTATTCATCGATCGAGAGGAAGAAAAGTTTTATTTAACATAGATTACATTACAATACATAGGTTTGTGCTCTTGTCGTGAACATGGAAGGGCAACAACAAGAACATCAAAAGAAAGAGTGGGAAAATTTAGTTTTCTCCGTTGAAGCACCGGGAGCGGTTTTGAACTTTCAAATCTTACTCGGAACGGAATGTGCGTTTTGTTACGTCGGAACGAGCGATCCGAGCACGTTTAACAGACTCGCCGTGTGTACCAAAGCTCGCTCAATGAACAGTTCGTTTAAATACGCGAGCTCTAATCCTTTGGGCGGCGACGCGAAAACCGGAGCGCAGTCCTTCGCCGAGCGACTCTTGAATTTAGTACACACTCAAAACGGAAATGAAGGCAAAGGTGCAAATTTGAACTCCATAGCGGTTTCAGTGAATGTTGCGGACGATGCGTCTACTTTGCGAGCATTCGCGGAGAAGACTCTCGCCAAGAGACTATTAGAAATGTTACAACAATGAACAAGAAAATACACAAGTCTGCACGATTCCTATGCGCGTGCACGCGCCGCTTTCCTTTTTGTGGAATGCATTCATTACAACACTTCTATCTTTTTCTTTTTCTTCTTCTTGTGAGCTTTTTCGATATTTTCGTCTTCTTCTCCTTCGGCGTCGTCGTTGGTCTTCTCGCTCTTACTATTCCATTCGTTATTAGCGAAACCTCCAACCAACTTTTCAACTTCTTCTACCACCTCCGCCGTTTTCAAATCTACAACGCCCATACCTAAACTCATCTCAATTTGTGGTTTTCCTTCTTCTTCTTCTTCTTCTGCATCGTCCGTGGCATCATCTGCTTCTTCGTCGAGGACGGCGTCGATTTCAATCTCTCGTTTTGCTAATATCGGATTTTTTTGAATTTTTTCCTCCAACTGTAAGTTCGCCTCGTGCATTTGAGGCAAAAACGCGGACAACTTACTCAAAAGCGCCGAGGGTTGCGCAGGGGCTATTGATGGCATTCTGTTTGGTTTTATCAGCACATCTTTTTCTTCTTTGCTATTCGTTTGTTTCTGTATCTCTTCGTTGAGTGCAATGTTGTTGGTATAAATATCGCTCCTTCTTCTGTTTGAGTGATTTTCTTTCATCTGAACGATGTTCAACAAACTCGAAGCAGCTCCACAACCAATCGTCGTCGCCGTTCCGTTTGGTCGCGTCGTGTCTTTTTTCTCGATATCGAGCAGCGATTGCGACGTCGAAGGATTTGACGACGATTGTAACTGTTGTTGATTCTTCTTCTCCTTCTCCTCGTATGTCATCATCGGAGGCGACATCGTCTTTTTCTTTTCTGAAGTGTTTTTTTGATGCATGTTGTTTTTTTGTGTCATCAGACAGAAAGAAGAAGAACTCATCTCAACTTCAAACTTCATTAAACTTTCTTCTCCGTGTCATCATCACACATAATACTTTTGTGACGACAACGCGACCAAAAAGAGGTGAAAAGAAGAAAACACAGAACGACTGAAACGCGTCATGTCCGGACCTTCTCCCGCGCAGCAAGAGGTGAAGAAGTTCTCGCAAATTTGTTCGCAATGTAAAGTACAAACGACGTTAGTCGAAGACCACGCGCAAGGGGATTTGATTTGCACCGAGTGCGGTTTAGTCGTCGAAAGTCGAACGATCGATGAGTGTTCGGAATGGAGAACGTTTTCAGATTCGGACAAAGCGGGAGGTGATCCGTCGAGAACCGTCGGTGCGACGAATAACATGCTTTCCGGGGGTGGTTTAAGCACAACCATAGGACGAAATCCAGACGGGACTTTTAACCAAACGCTGACGAGATTGCACAACAGAGAAGGCAACCCGGATAAAGTTTTAATGGCGGCATTTTCGCAAATTGGAGATATGGCGGACCGCATGGCGATGAATCAAACCATCAAGAGTGGAGCGTGTGAGTTATATAAAGTGGTGACGTCCTCGCACTCCACGCAAGGCAAAAGCTCGGTCGCTATGTTTGCCGCGTGTTTATACATCGCTTGTCGACAAGAAGGTAAAACGAGAACGTTTAAAGAGATTTGCGGCGCCGCCGTCGGTTCAACCGTAAAAGAGATCGGGAGATGTTACCGCTTCATCATACGCGTGTGTGAAGGATTGGACTTACAAATGCAAATGAACGAGCAAATGATTACGCCAGAACTGCTCACGAATCGCTTCTGCGGTAACTTGGGTTTGGCGAATTCTGAATTCATTCGAGTGTGTAGTTCGGCGATTCAAAAATTCCGGGAAATCAAAACGGGAGAAGGATATTCACAGAAACAGCCGGCGTCGATAGCCGCGGCGGCGATATACTTAGCGACGAACATATTAGACAAAAAAGATATAGCCAATGTGAGTCAAATTTCAGCCGTGAGCGGAATGGCGGAACAAACGATACGAAATTCGTACGTGGATATGCTCCCGTATTTGGAAAGATTACTACCAGAAGCGTACAACGACAGAGTGCAAGCGCTCTTGGCGAGCGTAGCGAGAAAACCTGCGGCTCTGTTGCCATCATCCGCGGCCTCGGACGAAGCGGCGGCGGCGGTGAAATCTGAACCTGATGCTCATAAAAACGGAGAAGAGGAGACAAAAGTAGGAGAAGAGATTAAGAAAGAAGAAGTAAAAGTAAAAAAAGAGGAAGAAAGCGCGGCTGCTGGCGTCGAAGCCGTTCCGGCTTCTTCCTAGAGGAAATTGAAATACTTACAAGAACAACAAATGCAAGTGAAAATATATAATTACAATTCCTATTTATATATCATCACCGTTGGCGATAGCAGCTAAGCAATACAGGCCCAGACCGGTTTAATACGTCTATTTTTG
>Ga0222716_10003173_pt1 | contig 13175 bp, 12 predicted proteins | sample C33_13DmetaG_FD_165044 | JGI IMG/M metagenome (GOLD analysis project Ga0222716, IMG submission 165044) | Estuarine water microbial communities from San Francisco Bay, California, United States - C33_13D | ecosystem: Environmental > Aquatic > Marine > Unclassified | place: USA: California... | reverse complement strand
TTTTAATTAAAATATCAATGTCGCCCATATCACTGTTTTTACGCCTATAACTACCAACTAATTCAAACTCTATATTGGAATAGGTTTTATTAAATATTTTATTAATTATATTATAATGTTTTTTCCCTTCGCTCATAGGGATTCTTTGTAACATATCATCATAGTATTTTAAGCCTATTTTTTGTTTATCATTTAGCAACTCAGGTTTTGTTTTAAGTTCTTCAAATGAATTAACCTTTTTCATAATTTCTATGATTTTTACAGGACCAACTCCATAAAGATTAGATAGATTTCGTTTTAATGAAAAAGTTTTATCATTTAATGCATTTTCAACAGCAATCATTTTACCTGTTTCAAAATATTCTTTGATTTTATCTTTAATTTTATCACCAATTCCTTTAATATTGCTAAAACTTTCAAAAGTATCGTGGCTATCAATAGATAATTCAATAGAACTTATTACTTTGTTATATGCACGTGCTTTAAAAGGTTGTTTGTTTAATGTTTCATATTCTTCTAGAATTTTAAGATTTTTAATGATTTCAACCTTATGGTCTATTACATGGGTTTTAACACCAGTATCTTTAATACATCTACCCGTCTTAGGATTTATTATTTTACCTTCTGGGCATCCGCTTTTTTCACATTTACCTGTTTCTTGATTTCTTTTTTGATTTTCTTTGCATATTTTTACGCATCTACCTGTTTTTGGATTTATTTCCTTGCCTTTATCACAATTTTGTTGCATTGCTCTTTTTTATAAATATAAAAAATATCTATTCAATTTTTATTTAAATATGTAAAAAATATAAACTATATAAATGTGGTATGATTGTGTCTATTTATAGAAATCTACTTAGTTTCAGCAGAAACGGACGTCGATGTGATTTTTAAAAGGTTAGGGATGTAGTCGCATCTCGTGTATCCATATACTTCTTTCATTTTTTTGCTGTTATACGATACCTCCTTAATAAATTCCCTGAGTCGTCCAAGTCGCTCACAATCATCAATATTCAAGACCACCTTATTCACGATGGCGGCATCAATTTCGCCTTGAAGACTATTGATCTTATTGATGAAGTAAGCCTTTGATGCTTCTACAATAGTAGCATGATATCCCATAGATTCTTCGAGATATTCTAACTCTTTATGTTGCTTAATCAGGTCAGATTTGTACCTGGATTCCGGTACTTGTTTGTCAAGATAGTTGACGCGCTGTTTGTCCTTCCAAATCTCGGCATTATTTATTTTTCTTTGCATCTGTCTCATTTCAACAGATTCAAGGTGGTTAATATCGCGATAAAATGTGAAAAGGCATTTCAGATACTCAATATCTAAGACAGAGAGTATGGTATACTTTTTTACATACTCTTTTGCTTCTTTCATTGACCTTTCGGCATAATCTTTCGCACTACTGTTCAACACGTTCGATGGATTGACGCCACTAGAATGAAGGGTGAAGGTGATATAATATTTAGCCAATTCAAAATTACCTTTTTCAATACGCGTCTTCATATCTTTATGAATCTTTGATTCTTTAATAAAGCTTGCATTGATAGCTGTAAGAGCTCTGTATGCCTCGTCGTACTCATCAGCGCACTGGTTATCGTTGGGATTACGAGGGATAGTAATGCCATTCTCGCGCATATACCTGAAATACTCTGGGTTGTGAAAGATTCCAGAAGTTTTTATCTGCATTGTCTTCCAATCAAAAGTAGTATGACACGACACACACCACATTTGATCACATCCAGATGATTTCATGATAGAAATGTTACATTTGGGGCATGGCTTGCTATCCTTCTTGATAAGTTCAGTAGTATCGATATCTTCCTGTTTGCACACATGACCATCTTGTTTAATTGTGCGACAATGCTTACAAGTCTCCTCGTCACAGATTGAACACATCCAATTCGCATTAACAAATCCGTTACAGTCATTATTTTCGCAAGGATATTTGTATTGCTTGATTGCTGCGTGCTCCTGGACTTTAATACCCTTCAATTGTTCAATTTGCGAATTGTAGAAGCGAATACGACCTCCAATTAGACCCTTGTGTTCATACTCTTCAAGTGATCCTGGAACAAATTTTTTATTTTCTACGTCTTTCTCAAAGTCTTTTTCAATTGTTGAGATCATTTCTGTAATTGCCCGAATATCCTTGCGCTTTTTGACCTCAGGTAGAGAGCGCGGAACAAGGATCATCTCTTCCTTGAAGACAAGTTCTTTGATTTCCGTGCGATAAAGCTTGTCAACAAATGACTTGCCAAGGAAACTAACAAGGGTAGACCTCGTAAGCTTCTTCTTACAGTTCATACAGTTCTTCTCTGTCTTTTGAGTAGTGTTGATATGATACTTAATACAAGTTGTACAACACTCAAACTCACAATGAGGACATTTCTTGATATGTGTCTCGGGTACTTCGGAGACACAAACAAGGCATTCCATCTTGGTGGTGGACGTAGAAACAGATGTGGCCATGATAGCAGACATGTTGTAGTAACATAAGCTATATACTGCTATCAATTTTTTTTTATACCCAAACAAATGAGTCTTGTATGAAACTGCTTATTTAAACATATCTCACTTTATAATATTAATTATAAGTAGTTGAATTATATGAAAGATATTAACTTATATGTAACATATGATTCAAACAATGACTTTGAAGAAGAAAGCAAAATTATTTTAACAAAATTATGGAATTCGCTTAAAAGAAAAAGCATAAAATCGCGAAATATAAAAAAATCACAATCATCCTATGATATAAAAGATGGTATATTTCAAATTTCAGATAACGAATCTGATAAAACAGATAAAGAAAAAAAAACTAATATATGATGAATTAAGAGGTCGTAAAACAAACACAGTTATATCTAATAATAGTGATAAAACAAAATATAATAGAAGAGATAATAGTTTGGATATTGTAAGAAGTACAAATGAAGAATATGAAATTGTATTACCATATCAAAGATTTATCAAATAAACCTTTTGAAATATTCTATTGATTCAAGTAAGAATCCTTGGTTGCCCATTATTGATCCTGGTCTCATAATTCTAATATATGCTATTGCTTCCACAGGTTTAAAATTTAATTTTATTATAAGCCAAATACAAATTAATATACCGGTTCTTCCTAAACCAGCACGACAATGAATAGCAACTTTATCCGAATATTCAATATTATTAACTAAATTCATAAACTTTTTAATTATATTTATAGAAGGGACAGAATAATCATCAAAATATAAATCTAATACATCTATATTTTGATTTTCAAACATTTTACTATCGTAATTATTATCATCGTTTAATCTGATAACTAATTTAACGTTTCTTTTTTTGAGTTCTTCACATACACTACCTATGTTTTTTTTAGAAGGGCATCTCATCGCAATAAATTTATTAGCAATTATATTCATATCTCTTTGGGAATAATCTGTTAAATATTCGTAATCTTTAATATCAAAGTTATTTAAATCTTCAATCTCGTTTTTATATATGAAACTTATTGCTCTTAAACAATCTATTATTGAAGAATAATACCCACCACATTCGGATATACAATCAATAAAATAACATGAATGATCATTAAATATATGCAAAATATCAAATATAACCTTGTCAACGCAAATGTTTTTTTTTATTATCAAGTAACATCCCATCATAAAAACAGCATTTAATAAATAAGAATTATTTTTATCATTTAATAAATAAATATAATATACAATATTTCTATGAGTTAGTTGCGAGCTCTGCATTTTGTCATCAATAAAATTACAAAAATTTATAATACAACCAATATTTATTGGCCCGTAGTCATTTTTTAATGGCATATATGATTCGTGAAAGTCTGTTGAAGTAATATAATCCTTGCTATTTTTAATAATTTTTAAAGTTTCTTCTTCATTTTTATGAATATCTAGATATAATCTATCGCAAATAGGATACATAAATAAATACGTAATTAATATATAATATGATATATATTATTATATCATTTAACCTTTTAAATATAATATTTGTATCAAAATAATAATTCAAATACTAGTAAGTATATCATTGATAATTACGCTTCAATTAATAAACTTTCTTAATCTGATGACATTTTATATAGAAAGAATAAAAATATAAGTAGTGGAACATTATTTGATTTAAATACAATAAAAAAATATAGATAACTAGAAAGCGATATATAACATTTAAAAAATAAATATTATAATTATTATTATGACAAATTATAACAATAAATCAGATAGGCTTGCTATTGTATTAGATATTGCAAAAAAACTCAAAAATTATAAGCTAAAAAATGGCAGTACATTAAATTTATATAATCACGAATTATGTTCTTTCATTGAAGAATATAAAAAAATAACAAATGAATATATTAAACAAGATGAAGATGATATAAAAGACTATAAGGGTACTTTGCTATTCGAAGAAATAAATAAAAACATAGAATATATATTACCTGCTAAGAAATCTACTGCTCCGTTGTTTGTGATTAGGTATTAGTCTTCGAGAATATTGATGCCTGTGAAGTTTTTGATGATATCTTTATCTTCGTTAATAGGCTCGCGATATTTATCGTTACTCAGCTGTTCGCCGTTATGCTTAGCTACGATATTCTTAGCACATTCTTCCATTTTCTTGCAGATTGTGCTATTTATCCTAGAACAGAATACCTGAGTTTTAATGGGATTATCTACCCAACTCTTAATACGCCCAGTAATACGACCGAATAACTGATATAGATTATCATTTGTGATTTTGCTATATCCAAAGATGGCAGTTGTAAAAGCACCAAGGTCCTTTGAAACGAGCGTCTGTCCCATCCCCACACAAAGATATCCCGTAACAACTAATGGTCTATTGAATATCATGTTTCCGCGAAGGTGTAATGCTATTAAGTCGCCTAATTCTCCTGATTTGAGGACCAAATCAATCTCTGCAATTTTGCCTTCTTTATCAAGATAGCAAATATTTTTTTCAACCCCGTTTAGTGTTACTACTACTGTATCGGGATTTACACACATGACCATTGAACGAATCATGTTGTGAGTTTTGCGTTTACGCGTAGCTGGAATAAAACTGCGAGAACCTTCGGCTAAGATCTGCGGATTCTTGTAAATTATTTCTTCGGCATATTTGATATTGTATAGCTCATTATAATAAAGGCCTTCGTCGTTTGAATCATCTTCTAGAACAAACTTGGAGTGATAAAATGCCATATCTTCCCAACCAACATAGTTGTTTTCGTTATGTTCCGCTATGTTGATAATAGTGATTTTGCTCCAATAGTCATCTTGGTCTTCGTTGGATTTATTCCAGAGAATATCAGGAGTAGCTGTCATTGCCATGATACCGTGGACAATATCGTAATCATCCATCCTCTTAATATTTCCGCGGATATTGGCCTTCTTAGACTTGATATACTTGTGGAGCTCATCAAAATACACGAAGGTACGCGTGATAGATGTTTCGTTGTTGTTGAGGAACTCCATGTATTTGAAGCAGTCGTCGAAACGCCGGTAATTACTGCATGCAACAATAATTTTTGGCATTTTGGCCGAGTCCTTGGAAAAACTGATAAGCTTGCAGAGACTATCAATGTGAGTTAAATCTCCCTTATAGGTAGAAGCGAAAATAGCAACCGAATTTTCACCATGTTCCTCTTTAATATCACTAAGTCTGTTCGCGAACTGTTTGTTGTTGAGGAGAGTGTTCATGGTGAGAACAAAGTGAATACTCCTGCCTTTCGTGGGATCGTGCTTAATTTCCTCTAAGATATTGTTGATGGTAACAAAGGTCTTACCCATCTGGGTAGGGAGGATACAAAGCTTGAACTTGTTCTGTTCAGTCATACTTGAAAGTGTGATACCCGTATATATACCCGGGTAGCTATCAATTTTTAAAAAATCAAAACAAATCTGTTCAGGGATAGCTTGACTAAACCGGAATCTATATGAAAATTAAATATTATATCTAATATTACAGAAATAGCTAACGATGTCAAAGAAAGGTACTGTAAAAAAAATCTAAACCAAAGAAGAATAAAAAGAGTACATAATTTTATTTTTTTATAATTTTCAAGAAATTTAAGAAAGTCAAGAGATTTAGAGAATTATGTACTCAAAATAATATAGAAATTATAAAAACGGATATTGCTGGTGTATACATGCATAATATTTGCCTAAATATATAGCGGTAAGAAAGCTAAATAAAGCAAGAAAACTAACAGCTATCATAATTATATATAAAAAGAATATAATATAATATATAAAAATGAGGTCACAAATTATATATTCGTTACTATTCTTATTAAATATTGTACATGGATTTACATCTGTAAATAATCTAAGTAGTTTAAATACAATTAAAATCAGGAAAACTATAAGTGGTTATAATAAAATGGCAATTGAGAATGGTGAATATAAGACACCGAGGCGATATGCTTTATTGTATGGAACAACAGCATCATTATGTATTTTAAACTTATTTCAAACAATTAAGTATCCGCAAAATAACTTGAAAATTTTAGAAAATGTGCAAAATAAATTGTTTAAAGATGCCACGCCATCAATCTGTTATATTAGTACCGAATATGGAAGTATGGCTGATAAATATAATTTAAATAAAGATGATTTGCCGAAAGGAGTAGGTTCAGGATTTGTATGGGATGATTCTGGGCACATTATTACAAATTTTCATGTTATTAATAAAGTTGATAGCGCAATTGTAACGATAACAGATAAAGATAATAATAAAAAGGAGTATAAAGCTAAATTAACGGGTGTAGACCCAGATACTGATTTGGCTGTTCTCAAAATTGACTTAAAAGACAATGAAAAGCTTAAATCTATTAAATATAATAAAGATGTCAACCCAGAAATAGGACAATTTGCGTTTGCTATTGGTAATCCATTTGGTCAAGATCATACATTGACGACGGGTATTGTTTCTGGAACTAATCGTGAAATTACAGCACCGACTGGTAGAAAAATCAATGGAATTATTCAAACAGATGCTGCAATTAATCCTGGAAATAGCGGAGGTCCACTATTAAATAGTGATGGTGAAATTATTGGAATTAATACAGCATCCCTTGGAATGGGGGTTTCGGCTGGAATAGGATTTGCCATTCCAATACAAAGAGCCGTAAAATCTATTAAAGATATTATTGATACTGGATTTGTAAAACGCGCTATTTTGGGAATCTCTTATATGGAACGCAACCCAACAATTGTAGAGTCTGAGAAAAGTGGTGTGCCGATTATTGACAAAGGAGTATTAGTATTAGATGTTCCAACAGATTCACCAGCTTTTGAAGCAGGTATTCGCGGAGTAACAAGAAACGATAAAACTAAAAAGGTAGAACAAGTTGGTGATATTATTATAGAGATTGATAATAAGGCCATAAATAGCCCGAATGATCTAAATAAAATTCTAAAAGATTATAAGCCTGATGATATTGTTGATGTTAAATATATTAGAAATAAAGAAGAAAACACAACAAAACTAAAACTAGGAAGTTATAAAGGAACTACATTTACACAATTGGAGAACGAACGTGGAAATGAGTTTGCAAAAAAAGAAGGAAAAGAAGTTAATATTCCCCTTAAAAACTTGGAACCTAAAATAGAGCCTAAATTAAATTGATACAATAATCTAAGATCCCAACTCTCATATAATCAAAGAAATATTTTGGTTCACATCTATCATATCCGTCTTTATATATAGCTTCGTGGGAATAATACTTTTTAATTGATTCCACGATATCTCCAATACATAAAATATAATACTGCTTTTCAATCTTATTAAAATCATTTAATTTTTTTACAACACAATTTATATAATGAACATAAATATATAACAATGTGATATAATATAATTATAGCGATAATTAACAATATTGCTAGAGTATTTACCAACGTCGTTAAATATAGGTGTATTAAACTCTCTAAAATTTGTTAGATTAGAATCATATACTATGTATTTATAATAGTCTTTAAAGACATCTATATTTTTTTTAAATCTAAATAATATTGTTTGCATTTAGCTATAAAAGTCCCCTTAGATACTTTATGTCCATATTTCATAAAGAATAATTTATCGTAAAAGTTATAAGTAATTTCGTCAGATTTATTATTGTGATAGTAAAAGAAATGATTATATATTATTTCAGTATTCTTGATTTTATTATATGTAATATCATTGACATTATTTGGCACAGGAATAATGTGTGTATTAAAATAATACTTTAAATTGGAAATTGTATAATAACTATCGCGAATTGTGAGTTCAAATGATTTTTTATTTAATTGATTGAATGTTCTCAATAATATTGAATTTTGAAGTTTTTAATAAATAAAGTAATTCATTATAATAATCTTTGCAAGTAAATGCGAGATTTATAATATTTTCTAAATTATCCAAGTTAATAGTTATATGCGATAACGCCAAGATATCAAAATCTTTTAAGGAAATATTATGATACATATTTTACACCTTTGGACATTTAAAACGCCGATTTAACAGCAAAATAAATATCTAAAAGTAGTAAAAATTTGGTTATTACATAGCGTGGACTATGTATGAATTCTCGTAAATATGTCGGGTCTTCTTCCTATTGTAAATATACTCTTTACAATATTTAACATATTTTGAACAGCGTTCTTATCTCTATTATGAATTATCTCGCATTTCTGCTTATCCTCTTGATGAGAAAGTAATCCATTAATAGTTATTTTTTTATTAACTTTGATATCATTTGGTTTATGACTTTGTCTTATCATAAAAGGTGATATCTCACAATTGCAACAATTACATAATTTAGATGTCCTAAACTCATTTACTAAATAGGTTCTAAATCCAGCATTCTTAAATATTCTTCTAAACTTTTTACAAATTGTAGGTTCTAACCCACCTATATTACTACTACCTTTATCATAATCGCCCATTATAAACAATATATCATTCGGTTCTCCAAACTTTTTAGTAAAGTTCTTTATCATTTTACTCTCACTTTTTTGTGTATTGATATACCTGTTTAATTTGAACTTTCTAAAAAAAGTCTTTTCATAATGAGAAAATAACAATAGGTTCAATTTATTTTTTTCAATCAAGTAATTCTTGAAATTCTCATAATTACAAGTTTTTTTATTAAGACTACTTAAAACGCTCTCAATTTCTTTAATATTTTTACCATTTATAAAGGTTGTATTATTAACTTCTTCAATAATTTTATTATATTTTTTTGTTCTTGTTTCTAATCTTCTTTGATTTTGAGTATATCTAAATGTTTCTAAATTACCATCATTATCTTTGCTACCACAATAAATTAAATCACTACAACCTGGATCTACGCATACTATCTTTTTACTTCTTATTTCATCTGTGATAATCTCTTTTTCTATATATTTTGTATTCTCTGTTGGTTTATTATTAGGATTATAATATTTTAAAGGCATCCCTTGATTGTCTGTTCTAATAAATAAAATACCAACAGAAATACCATCAGTTCTAATCATATAATTAAACTCATAATTATTCTTTTTGAACATTTTACTATCTAACTTTAAAACCCTATTCCATAATTTAAATTGATTATTTTCTTTTTTATAATTTTTAAAGTGCGTTGTTGTACCTTCATCACCTAAAAAATTACTAATTAAAGCACAAGTATCAATGCATATATTTTTAGGAATAATATTGCTTCTTAATGGTAAAATATTAAACAATTTAATTTGTTTAACCTTGTCAACATCATTCGTATTTTCTAATAGTATATCATTAAGTTTTTCAAGTTGAATATTTATATAGATAAAAGACTTTAAGTAATCCTTTGTATTCGAATGTAGGTCATAATATATGCTATCTTTATCAAAATTAGGTTTATTAGGAATAATATGTTTCTTATGTTCTTTAATCCAACTATGATATTTTTCATCAGCGTTTAAGTCATTTGTTAGTGATACAATGTCATCTTTAACCTTTTTGAATTCATTCGATAATGATTTATATCTTTCTTTTCTTACTTCTTTATCCTTTATCTTTTTAATCTCGTCTTTTTGCTCTTTCAAATTAAAAGAATGATTAACTAATTGATTAAGATGTGTAATAAAATGTTCTTGTATATTATTATTTATATTTTTTTCAATATCAATTGCTTCGTATGCTAATATATAACTTAATTTATCATAATAGATTATTTCATTATCATATATGGTAGTTATATAGTGTTCATTATAAAACTTATAAAGGTTCTTTAACAAAACGCTATAATCTTTTTCAGGTGTTGCACCTCTATTATCTTTTCTTTTTGTAATAACTTTAAAGACATCACATATAAAATTCTTATCAATTAAAGGGAACTCTAAATCATTTTCATATAGATAAATACAATATAATTTAATAAAATTACATGAATGAATAACAATCTTATTAGTTCTAATAACTAAATCATTAATAATAGGTAAAACTGCTTTATCTTTAAGAACATTATTGATGTTATTTTTTATTGTTTTCATATAGTCAAACTTTTCAAACTCTTCCTTTGTGGTATCATCTTTCTTCTTTTTAGACATTTACATTATCTATATACTTATATATAGATTATCTTTAAATAGTTTTATACTGAATATTTAAATTACAAAAAATTGATAATTAGATATATTATTATAAATATGTCTATAAATAAAACAGATGAATATTATAAAAAATGTATTGAAAAACATGGAAATAAATATGATTACTCATTATTAGAAAACATAAAGAAAAGAGAATGTAGAGTAGATATAATATGTCCAAAACATGGAAGTTTTAATATATCATTACATAAACATATATGCGGAGATGGTTGTAAAAAATGTGGGGTAGAAAAAACAACACATCTCAAAATATTGAAAGCAAAAAATAAATTTATTCAAGAAGCTAATACAATACATAATAATAAATATGATTATTCAAAATTTGAATATATATCTGCTAAAAATAATATTATAATAATATGTCCATTACATGGAACATTTGAACAAACACCAAATAGTCATTTAAGTGGGAATGGATGTAAAAAATGTGCAAACAATAAAGTAAAGGAAATAATGTCAATTCCTTGGAACATTTATAAAGAAGATTTACAAAATATACATAATAATAAATATGATTATTCTAAAGTTGCATGGAAAGGAGTAGATATAGATATAATTGTAATATGTCCAATTCATAGAGATTTTGAAATTAGACCTGCTGATCATAAAAGAGGAAGAGGATGTCAAAAATGTTCTAAAGAAACACATATTCAGTATAACAAATTAGATACAGATAATTTTATAGAAAAATCTATACAAATTTGGGGAAATAAATATAACTATTCTAAAACAAATTATCTTAGGGTAAATGACAAGGTTATAATAATATGTGATAAACATGGAGAATTTGAACAATTACCATCAAACCACTATAAATATGGTTGTGGTTCTTGTGGTCGCGAAGCTAATATTAGAAATAATGAACTGAAAGATAAATGTAAAAACGAGTTTGAAATTAAATCAAATAATGCCCATAATAACTTTTATGACTATACACAAACTAATTATATTGATGCAAAAACAAATGTAATAATTATTTGTAAAGAACATGGAGAATTTAGTATGACACCAAATAATCATTTACGAGGAAGAGGTTGTCCTAAATGTTTTAATCATTATTCTAAATCATCCATTTTATGGTTAGATTTTCTCTCAAAATACTATAATATTAATATTCAACACGCTGAAAATGATGGAGAATATTTAATACCAAAAACTAAATATAAGGCAGATGGTTTTTGTAAAGAAAATAATACTATTTATGAATTTCATGGTGATTACTGGCATGGTAATCCAAATATTTATAAAGATGATGATATAAATACAATAACCAAATGTACATATAAAGAGCTATATGATAATACTTTAATTCGAGAAAATAAAATAAAAGATTTAGGATATAACTTAGTAGTTATATGGGAGAATGATTGGAAAAAAATAAATAAATGTGTAAAAATATTACAGCAAAAATTTAGAAAATATAACTATTAACTTTGTTCCAACTTTGCCTTTCTATTCATATAAGCAGTATGTCGCCATTCTTTTAGTTTTTCTGGGTTCTCCGTTTTTATTTTTTCCATATAATTCTTTGCCTTTTCTTTGACCTTTTCACTATTTTTCTCATAATACCTTTTATTCCTTTCTGTATTGGTATATGATCTTAACTTCTCTTCTAATTCAATATTTTTTTTCTTTAACAATTCATTTTCTATCATTAAATTATTATACATATCAATATTAACCATATCAGTCATATTATCTTATCATTATAATATAATACACATACCTTTAAATATTTTTATAATGACTAAACATAAAAGCGAAGATTATAAATTATCCGCAGTAAAATATTTTTTAGAAAATAAAGATACACAAGAGAACACATGTAGAATATTTAAATGCTCTATAAGAAGTTTATTAAGATGGACTAAAAGATATGACGAAGAAAATGAAATTAAACGACATAACAGAGAACCAATATCATATAAGGTTAAAAAAGAACATATAAAGTTTATATTAGAAGAACTTAAAAATAATAAGACTATTACAATAGAAGATTTACTTACTAAATTAAGCAATAAGTATTCTAAATTAAACATTACAAGAAGACATATTAGTAGAATAATTAAAGAAAATTATATATCATTAAAATTAACTAAAATTAGACATGAACCTATAAAGCGATTTGGTAAGGATATAAATATTAATGATAAAATTAAAGATTTTTATAATGAAATAAAAAATTATAATATTGACGACATTATTTGCATAGACGAGACAAGTATTAACTCTTTACAATTAAGACACTATTGCTATAATGAAGTAGGTAAAAGATGTGTAGTTAAAACTAATTCACAAGAAGTTTTCAAAAAATATACAGGTGTTTTTGCTATTTCAATAAAAGGCGTAATCGGTTATGAATTATATAATAAAGGTGGTATAGATGGTGATAGGTTATTAGTATTTTTAGAAAGGTTTATTACTAATAAATATAAAAATAAGGTTATCATTTTAGATAATGCAAGTTCCCATAGAAACATAAGAGTTAAGGAATTAATAACTAAAAATAATAAGTTGATT
>Ga0222716_10003172_pt1 | contig 13175 bp, 12 predicted proteins | sample C33_13DmetaG_FD_165044 | JGI IMG/M metagenome (GOLD analysis project Ga0222716, IMG submission 165044) | Estuarine water microbial communities from San Francisco Bay, California, United States - C33_13D | ecosystem: Environmental > Aquatic > Marine > Unclassified | place: USA: California... | reverse complement strand
AGATATTACTTTTAATTTATTAGGACCAGTCGGAGACATTGTTGAAGAGTGGACTTTAAAAGGAACTTACATTGAAGCAGCTAACTTCGGAACATTGGATTATGCAACATCAGACCCAGTTGAAATTACATTAACTCTAAAATATGATTATGCAATTCTACAATTCTAAGGATAGAATATGAGTTATCAAACACCCAAATTTAGTAAAATTACAAAAGTAACAGCTAAAGATTTTTATGCAACAGGTTCTGAAAAAGGAGCGAGTGGATTTTTCGTTTCTGGTTCCAACATTGTTCCATCAGGTTCTGATTCAGTATTGACAACAGCTCACGGAGAGTCAGTAGCCGCTACAGAATTTAAACCAGACACGGTGTTTGAAATAGGTCTACAAAGGGTAAGTGGTAGTAGTACCGTTTATTTGTTATACCCAGACCCATCAAATATAAAAAATAATTAGGAGATAAAAAATGGGATTTAGTGAAATATTTAAAGATAAAAATGAATACAATGAAAAATCAATTATTGGTTTTATGTCTTTCGCAGTAATGACATTAACTAGTTTAGTTGATATGATTACTGGTGCTTTTGGAAGTGAATTAGTAATTCAAGAATTTATTTATAATTCATTTGTTATTATCACATTAGGTTGTTTTGGTATCGCAGGTGCTGAAAAAATCTTTAGTGGTAAAAAATAATATAGTTATTTAAAAGGTTTTAACAAAAGGAGTAATAATGACACAAAATAAATTTCCTACGGAAATCATTGATTTGCCGTCTAAGGGACATTTCTACCCAGAAGACAATCCTTTGTCAAGTGGTAAAATAGAAATGAGATATATGACTGCACGAGATGAAGATATTCTTACATCTTCAAACTTAATTCAACAAGGAAAAGCATTAGACAAACTATTAGAATCACTAATCGTTGACAAAACAATTGATTATAGTGATATATTAGTTGGTGATAAAAATGCTATATTGGTTGGAGCAAGAGTATTGGCTTATGGTAAAAATTATGACTTTTCTTTCATTGATGAATATGGAGAACAAGTTAAAGGAACGGCTGACTTAACAAAATTAAAAGCAGAAGATTATGATTTTTCAAATTATGAAAAAGGAATCAACTCGTTTTCGTATACCCTACCGAAAACAGAAAGAATAATAACATTTTCTATTCCAACACACAAAGACGAATTAGAAATGGACATTGAAGTTGAAGCTATTAAAAAAGTATTCAAAGACGATAGAGAAGCCATTAGTCGTGAAAATTCAACAAGACTAAAATATTTAATCAAATCAGTTGACGGAAAAACAGATAGAAAATCTATCAATGAATTTGTGGATAACGAATTCCTTTCAGTTGACTCATTAGCTTTTAGAAATTATGTTGCCGAAACAAGTCCAAATTTAGATTTCAGAATTGAAGTTGAAAATAGTAGAGGTGAAAAGGAGAAAGTGGTAGTTCCTATGACTGCCCAGTTTTTTTGGCCTGACTCCCGACTATAAAAGAGATTTACACGAACAAATATTTCAAATCATTTTTTATTCAAAAGGTGGTTTCACTTTTGACGAGGTATATGATTTACCCGTTTATCTTCGTAGATTCTACTACAAACGCTTAGTTCAACAATACGAACAAGAAAAACAACAACAAGAACAACAAGTGAAAAAATCAAATAATAGATTTAAATAATAAAAATCTAAGATGTTGATATTTATTACTGAAACAAAACATTATGGCTAAGTATAAAAAAGTATCAGAACAAACTAGAAAAAGTTTTATGGAAAAACTTTTCTATTATCTTGGTAAAGGATTAACACCAACCGTTGTTAAAACTATGTCAAAAAAAGACCCTAAATTTGCAGACAAATGGAGTCAATTACAAAAAAATAGAAAAGAACTTGAAAGATTACTTAAATAATAGTTTTTATAAATCACAATCAAACAATAAATCAGGAAAATAAATGGCTAAAAAAACTAAAAGCGGTAGTCCAAATATGCGATTCAGAGAAAATGTAGTAGCTGATTCAGTTGCTACTATTGAATCCGGTATTAAAAGTTTTGATAAAACAATAGCGGATTTACCGGCAAGAGTTCAAAAAGCATATCAACCTTTAATAAGTGCTCAACTTCAAGTCAATAAACTAATTAAAGAAGAACAAGATAGTAGAGATGGAATTTATACTAGTTTATTAGAAGGTATAGGTTTAAGAACTAAAGCCAAAGATTTAGAAAAAGCTCAAGCAAAATTAGCAAAAGTTATTAAAGATACAAAGAGTTCTAAACAAGATGTAAAAGACGCTCAAGAAGCTGTTAAATTATTAGGACAAACTAAAAAATTAGAAGAAGAATTGGTGGAAGACTTTGAAGGAATGTTTCCTGGTTTAGTAGCCGGAGTAAAGGGTTTACAAAAAGGATTTAGAACAATCAATATGATAGTTATGAAAAATCCATTATTCTTAATACCAGCACTTCTTATCGGAGCGTTAGCCGTATTAGTTAGTTTGGTAAAAGAAGCAAATTCATTAAGTCAAGAATTTGGTGGTGGAGTAAAAGCAAATATTAGAATATCTGCTGAATTAAAAAAACAAACTTTATTAGCTAAACAATTTGCACTATCAGCAGAACAAGTTAGAAGTTCATTTGATGCAATAGCCAATACCTTTGGTGATGTAAGTGTAGCAAGTGCTAGATTTGCTGTAGATTTAGCAAGAGTATCAAGAAATACTGGTGTTTCTGCAGAAAATGTAGCAAACTTAGTATCGTTGTTTAATCCATTAACAAACAATTCAAGAGAACTATCATTGAATATGGTAGAAGTAGTTTCTAATCTAGCACAAGCACAAGGTGTAGCGTCCGGTGTATTGATTGATGAATTAGCTTCTAATGCTGATTTATTCGCATCATTTATTGGAAAAGGAGAAAAGAATTTAATTAAAGCCGCTGCCGCTGCGAAAAAGGTTGGTGTTGAGTTTGGTTCTATTGTAGAATTAGGAGACGGATTATTAGACATCACGGAACGAATCAATAAAGAACAAACTTTATCCACAATACTTGGAAAACAAATAAGTTTAGAAAGATTCACTGCTTTAAATGCCGCAGGAGATACGGTAGCCGCTCAAGAAGAATTAGCCAGATTATTAAGAAACACTGCTGAATTATCACCACAATTAAGAAGAATATTTGCAAGTGAATTAGGATTAGGTGTAGCCGACATACAAAGATTAACCGGATTAAGAAGTGGAATGCCAATGGCAGGTGGTGGTGGAACTGCTGGTATGACTGCGTATGAAAAAGAAAGTATATCAATTTATAAAAAAATTGAAAAAAATACTAACCGAACCGCGGAAGGGGTGGTATAAATTATGGCATTAGTAGACTTAAAATCAAAATTAAATCAGTTTCGTGGTGGTAATAGTTCAGTAAATCCTTACGAAAAAGGAAGAAGTGTAGAAACAAAATTAGAAAGTAATACTGATATCAACACAAATCCAGAAAGAAAAAATTTATCCGATACCGTAGACGGAGAAGGTAGACAAATCTTAGGACAATCTATTTCTACTGGAGCAAGCACATTTTTAAAAGGATTAAAAGCTTTTGGTGTAGATATTCCAATAGAAAACAATTATGAAAATTCTATAAAAAGAAATGTTTTTATAGATGACAACTTTGGTCAAATAGGACAAGGACTTAGAAATACTGCTAACAAATTTGAAACCGCAAGAAGTGCAGTATCAAACTTTTCAAATGACCCATTAGGAAGTATCAATAGTTTAGCCAACATAGACCAAGAAGCAAAATTAGTTGAATATCGTTCTAAAGCCTATGGTAAGTTTAGAAATTATGGTAGTCAAGCTTCCAGAGTTATCAGAACAGATAGAGATGTTGCTAAATCTTTTGAAGGGCCAATCAAAGGTGGGGTAAAATCTTCAAATGTAAATAAAACAAATATTATTAAATATGGAACTAACGAAAATGCTTTTAAAGATAGTGAAGGTTTAATTCCATTTAGATTTAAAGATGTGTTAAACGACAAATTTATTGTATTTGATGCAATATTATCCGGTATTACCGACACAATAACTCCTGAATATTCATCAGAACGATACATTGGAAGACCAGAAAGTGTTTATGTTTATCAAGGAGTTCAGAGAGCCGTATCATTTACCTTTGATGTTTATCCAATGACACGACAAGAAATGCCAGTTATATGGGAAAAATTAAATTACTTAGTTGGTTTGTGTTATCCTAATTGGGTAGATTCACCTTATGCAGGAAATCAACCAGAAGATATAAGTCCAATCACAATGGTAAGTCCAATTTGTGAATTAACCATTGGTGATATGTATAACAATACACCTGGTTATTTAAGTGGTGTAACAATGACCGTACAAGACGGAACAACTTGGGAATTTGAAGAAAATATGAAATTACCACATTATGTTCAAGTTGCGGTTGAATTTGTTTACATTGGAAAATACTTACCAAATGCAAAAGGAAAACATTTTGAATTGAGTTGGATAGATGACGGAAACGACCCAACTGGTATTTTAGCTAAAAAAGAAGCTGAAAGAAAAGAGGAAGAAAAAAGAAAGGCAGAAGCTAAAAAAAGATGGGATTTAGATGCTAAGAAAAATTTAAAACCATACACAAGAGATGTTAGAAACATACAAAATAAAGAAACAGATTTAGCTAATTATAAAATAAGTATTGGGCAAGATGTATTGTCAGATGCTACAGGATAATAACAATGAGTAGATACAACAACACAAGAGTAAGATTTAAAAAAGGATATGGTAGAGTATACTCTTATAGCATGTATCCAAAAATTCCCATAAAGAATTCTGATATATTTATTACGCCTAAATATGGTGTTAGGTTAGAAAATTTAGCAAACAAATACTATCAAGATACTTCTTTGTGGTGGATTATTGCACAAGCAAACGGAATAAAAGGTTTTACTTCATTATACCCAAATAATTTTAAAGGACAACTTCGTATTCCAACTCAAATTCAAGATATTCTTTCAGAATACAATTCTATGAACGGAGTGTAAAATGTCCAGTTATTCCAAAATAAATAAAGTTATACAGAATAAGTTAAATTCTAAAAGAAAAATATTAAGTAGACAAGGTTCTTCTGATATCTTTTCACCTTCTGATAAAGATAGTAGAAAACAACATCAACAAAATGTGATAAAAACACCTTATATTATAATGGTGTCTACTGATAAACTACAAGATAAAGAAAGTAATGAAATCGGTAGTGATGATTTTTTTATGTTGTCAAACCAAGAATATTCAAAAAATAATAAAAATATAAATGTAGGAACAAATTTATACAATGCAAGAAGTCTATCAGACAAAACAGAAGTTCCATACAGACCAGCACCTGGTATTAAAGATTTAACATCAGAATTCGTTTCAACCAACAATACTCAATTTAATCGTCAAGTTACGGTAAATTTTACTTGTTATTCTTTAGTAGATTTAGAAGAACTAAATGAAAGATTTATGTCATTGGAACGAAAAGTTTATGTTCAATGGGGTTGGGCTACAGATGAAAAAATAACACCACTTATAAAACCTGATGGTAAAATAAATTATAGTGGTTCAGACCCAGAAAATAAAAAATCAGAAATCACTAGGTTGCAAGAAGAAGTTATAACAAAAGGTCAAGGTGATTTTGATGCAGTTATTGGTTTTGTAAAACAAATTAGTTTTTCATTACGAGAAGACGGAGGTTTTGATTGCACAACCGAATTATTAGCACAAGGTATTAACATTATGGATACACCACTTCAACAAGGTGGTGAAGGAAATCAAGATGTTATTAGTAAAGGATTACAATATGGAAATTATTCAGCACAATTTGGGAGTTTTATAAATGAAGTAAATAATTTACAAAATGATGCTGTTGAAATCGTTGGTGTTGAAACTGAAAGAAATATCTATCAAGGTAAATTTTCTGCAGAAAGTGTAGAAACAACAACAGATGATAATGAAAAAATTAAAGAAGTTCAATTTAAAAATGTTACTCAAGAAGGTAAAAGTTTTGTTTATAATGAAAATTTTATATTAACCAAAACATATAAACAGACTGCATCAACATTTAATCCAGACTTAGATGTTGTTAACAATCGTTTTTCTGGAAATTACATAGACGCTGGAAAGGTTGCTAGTAGAGGTGATTTAAGTTTTAATGAATATTCAAAACAATACATAAAACCAACACTAGACCCAAATGAATGTTGGGTTCGTTGGGGTTGGTTTGAAGATAATTTATTGAATAAATATTTTGCACTATATGACCACACAGATGAACCAGTTTCTTATTACAGAAGTATTCAAGAGACTGGAACATTAAAAAAAGCACTAGAAGGAGAAGTAACAGATACAATATTGGAAACAACAACAACTACTTCATACAATAGAGGATTTGAGGTAACAAATACACGAACAAGAGAAGTTGAAGAATCAAGAACAGTAAGTTCAAGTATAGATTTTGAATCAGCAAAAGTTAAAAATCAAAAAGATTTCATCACAACAGATATTAAACAATTTTTATTTCCAGGAAAATTTTCGATAGAAAAAACAGCTCGTTCAAATGCATTACAAACACTCGAAAAAAAATATAATGAAATGAGAGATAAAGATACCGAATTAAGAAAAGACCCTAAATTTAATGAAAAAATTCAAAATGAAAATTCACCAGAATATAAACTTTATAATGAAATAAATGATTTTATAGAACAATATGATACTTTAGAGAGAGATGCTATACAACAAGATGAAAACCTAAAACAATTTCAAAATATTAAAAAACTAAAAGAAACCATATATGACTCTGGATTTTCATTAAACAATTTAGACGAAGTAACAGAAACAGGTTTTGATAAATATTTGTTTTTGTATGAATTATCAGAAATATTAAAAGATAGAACCACTATAAAGTATTTTGGTGTTGAAAATGAAAATGAAAAAGGTTATTTAAGAAACATTTTTATAAACATTGGACATTTACAATCAATATTTGGTGATACTAATGCAACAACACTTGGTGAAACAATGAATATTTTATTTTCTTCACTAGCAGGAAATACCGTAAATGAAATAGATTTAATCACTAGATATAATACTGAAAATGGTGATGGTAGATATGGAGCCGAACCTAGAAAACCAACCGAAAACCCAGATTACCCAGTTAATTATGATAAAGATTCTGCAAAAGGAGACATATATGAATTTCCAGTTCACCAACAGGATAGTATCGTGTTATCACAAGAAATATCCACAGATTTAACCAACACTCAAATGCAAGTATTGATGTCAAAAAACTTATCAGCACAAGTAAAAAAACAATTAGATAAAAAAGGTATATCACCTGAGCATGTGGTTAATTTCACCGAAACAAACGCTCAAGGAAACAAAATTCCAAAATCAGAATATCAAAAATCAGCAGGACTTCAACCAGCATTTGTAAAATACGGATTAAAATATGGAAACCCACTCGGAGCAAACGAAGATTGGCCAATTAAATTTTGGGCTGGGAGTGTTCCTAAAGATGACAGTAGTGGTAAAAAACAAATTGATGATGCAACGATAAAACAAAACATAGAAAAAGCAAATTCACAAACAGAAAAAGACTTAGAATTAGCATCAAACAGATTTACAGAACTACCAATTGCATATACCATTGATGGAAAATTAAAAAGTGATATTTTTAAAAATATGACTGATAAATTACAAGTTGAAGTTGAAGAACAAACAGACGAAGACGGAAATGCAAAAGTCGTAACATTTCCAAAAGTATCAGATTTTGGTTTAATTGGATTAACCACAACATTAACTTTAACCGGTATAGCAGGTATTTATCCTTCTAATGTATTTACCACAACTTATCTACCGACAAAGTTTAAAATAAATGATGTAGGTGGTTCTAGTAATGGTGAAGCAAATAGTTCTTGTCATTTTTGGACAACTGGTGTTACACAAAATTGTAGTGCGGAAAGTTGGACTACACAATTAGAGGCTAGAATGGCGTGGAGATTTTTAAAAGATGAGTAAACGATTAATAAATATCATAACACAAGATACTGAAACTTTAATTAAAAGTGCCGGAACAACCGAACATTTAGAATTTATAGATGGTAATAAAAATCCAATACCAACAGGAATACCTTACCATATTCATATCACATCTGATAAAAGTTATTGGTATATGACAAGTTCAGAACACGAAACTGATTCTATTTTGATTTTTAAAGCAGATGGAAATGACCCGTCTTTTGTTCGTTATAGAAAATTATATGGTTCTCAACGACAAACTTATTTATATGAATCAAGATATGTTCCTACGGAAATAGATTATCGACAAGGTTCAATTCAATTATACTTTGCAAAACTAGCAAATGATACAAGTGCAAAAGTCTTTGAAATTAGTCAAGAAGACTTTTCAAAAGACACACCAAATTACCTTAAAACTCAAATTAATTTTATTATCAAAGGTGAACGAAATGATGTTGAAACAAGAAACCAACGATTAATTGATGTAAGAGATTTACAACTTCCTGGATTAAAACAAGTATTACAACCATTAAGATTTTTTCAACCATCAAAACCAACAAAAGAAGATGTTATTGAAAGATTAGAGGGTTTTGTTCAAGAAAGAATAGAAGGAGCAACAACACCAACTGCACCAGCAACCACAACTACAACAACAACTTCTTATAGTGGTGGTTCATCAGGTGGTTCAAGTGGTGGTTCTTCCGGTGGTGGAGGTTCAAGTGGTGGTTATTAAAAAAACTTTGTAATTTGAGTTTTTTAGATTATACTTATTACTAAATAAAGGTTATATGATAGTTCAGAATAAAAAGCAACTACAACAAATTATAAATGAGCACATCAATAGTGAAATGGTATTGATACCGACACTATGTGATAAAAATCTGCATCCAATACAAAATGAATTATCGTTGTTGTATGTAAAATGGTTATCAACAAATCAAGAAAATATTATCGTGTTGAACCACTCAGAACAACGACAAGATAACGATTTAAATGTAAAATTTGTTGAAAAAGCTCTTGACATTAACAAAGAAAATAAGTATATTTATAATAGGAAATCCTTCAATCATATTCTATCGTTAAACTCATTAAATGATACCAATTTGACCTTTTATTTGGAGGCTGGTAATCCACTTTACATTGATAAATTAACAACGAATTCACACGATTTTTTCAACATAAATTTCTCTAAACTAAAAAATATCAACAGATACATACCAATTATGAAACACTTAGAACACAATAGAAAATTGGTAAAAAAGATGAGAGATTTGTATTATTATGATAAAAATAATCAAAAATATAATCAAAATGTTATCGATAATTTAACCAAAATAGAACACAACGGATTATTCACAACCGATAACGAATATCAATATTCAGAATATAATATCTATACTTCAACCGGTAGACCAAGTAATCGTTTTGGTGGTGTTAACTTCGCGGCACTAAACAAAAAAGACTCAACAAGAGAAAAATACATTAGTCGTTATGGTGATGAGGGTTGTATGATTGAAATGGATTATGATGCATATCACTTACGATTGATAGCAGAAATCGTTGGATATGATTTTCCAGAAGGTTCGGTTCACGAATATTTAGCTAAACAATATGGGGTGGATTATCAAAAATCTAAATCATTATCTTTTAAATATTTGTATGGAGAAATACCTTATAAAATAGCAAAAGAAATACCATTTTTCTCGAAAGTTCAACATTACATTGATGAAAAATGGCAGGAGTATAAACAGAATAATTTTGTCGTTTCTGATATTTATAATAGAAAGATTGGTAAAAATATTAGGTTTACTAATAAAAGTAAATTGTTTAATTATTGTATTCAATTATTAGAAACAGAAAACAATATGAAAATGTTAGATGATTTACTTCCAGTATTAGAAGGTAAAAAAACAAAAATTGTGTTGTATAGTTATGATTCATTTTTGTTTGATTTTCACAAAGATGACGGAATGAATTTTTTAAAACAAATCAAACAAACGATTGAACAAAACAATACTTATCCGGTAAAAGTTGCTTGGGGTAAAAGTTATCATAATATACAAGACATAACAGAGAAGTTTAATGATTAGATTAATGGAAATGGTTAAGTATCGTCATATTCGTCCTTTTACAAAGGTTGAAATGAATCACATTACTGATGAGTATTTAAATAACAATAAATATAAAGAAGTGATGCCTGAGTTCGCAAAAGATAAAGATGATGTGTTGACAAAATTACAAAAGATTGACCAATTAGAATATCTTTCAGAAAAAGAATTATCAAGATTAAACAATTCTAAAATACCTTCTATACAAAATAGTGGTAGAGATGTTGCAAATTTAATCGGACAAGAACGATTTAATTATAAAGAAATTTATGACGGAATAAAATCAACACCACCTAAAAAATTTACACCACCAGTAGTGGTTGAAGATAAAAAAGGAAGATTATTTGTATTGGACGGAGATGATAAATTAACTATCTTTGTTGCATTAGGAAATAATCTACCAGTTAAAAAAGTAAGTTATAGTAAAGAATTTAACAAAGAAACTATGGAATATTATAACAAATCACATATGAACGATTTAAGTTCTTTCGCAGGTTCAATTGGACAAGGATACTAATGATTAAAAAAATACTAATAGAATGGTCTTATCGTTTAGATGACGGAATAATTAATCTAAACAATCCAAAACATATGCTTATATTGAGTGAAGTTTTAAAAGATATGAAACTACCAACAAAAGTTATTTTAGAAGTTATGGGTAATTTAACCGAAAAAGAAAAAGTAAAACCTTTATCAGATAAAGACAAACAAAAAATGCGTGATATGGGGTTAATTTGGAAAGGAAAAGGTTATGGTAAAGAAGGTGAGAAAGGTATTCTTTATAAAAATGTTGATGGAAAATTAGTCAAGACTGGTGATGCTAAAACACAAAAAACCAAACCGAAAGTAAATGTATTTCCAACAGACAAACCAGCAGACACAACAACAGATAAACAAGTGGATACAAAAGCAGAAAAAACAAAATCCACATCACAAAAAATTGATGATAACAGAAGTGATATATTTAACAACAGGGTAACAGGTAAAGGTGGTGGAGAAACATCTTTACAAGAAGAAATAGCAGGTATTTCAAGAGAACTTGCAAATAAATATCCTGATGACTCGGAGGAAGAACATCAAAGAAGAATTAAAAAATACATTCAAGATAATTATGGAGATACACATTTTGGTAAAAAAGAATCAACACTTGATAAACTTATAAAAAAATCTGCTGCAGGTATTAAAACTATGAAAAAAATTAAATCCAATAAAGAAATGAAGTTTGATGAAAACCAACCTGAAAATTATCCTAAAAACCTTACTTTTACAAAAGATGGAACATCTGCAGTAAGAGAAATGTTAGAAGAAAAATTAAAAAATGCTAAAACACCCGAAGAGAAAAAACATTATGAAATGGAATTAAAATATTTTATAAAACACGCAACAAGTGAAACTGGAGTAGAGGGAGATGGTGATACTGCAATGATATATCAAGATACAGATGGTAATATGAGAATAGTATACATTTCAAATAAACAAGGACTTAATGACCCACACTCAAATGCAACCATCGCATCAACCGCTCAATCAATAAGAGATTCTAAAATGGAAGGAGCAGATGAGGGTGCATTAATTGATAGACTTGAAAATTCCGTTGATGAGGCAGTAAAAGCAAACAAGACTTGGGCTAGCAATAGTAGAAAGATTATTGATGAAAATAAAGAAGAACTATCAAATGCACCACTCGTGGATATTGCAACAAAATTGACCACTGGTAGAGCAGAATTTGTCGATAAATCTTCAAGAAAATATTTAGATAATTGTAAGAAAAATAAACAAGTTATAGAATACATAGAAAAAAATAATCTTGATATAAATAATGATGAGCATTTAGTTCAAGCGGCTATTGCAGTTGCAGGAACTGGTGATGCTGATGAACTAAACGATTCTAATAAACAAGCTCCTAATAAATTATTATTAAAAATGACCAATGCAACTTCTTCTATAAGAACAAAGATGCAAAAACTTATTGATAAAGGAAAATCAGTTGAGGAAGCAGCTGAAATTGTATCTAAACAGAAAAATCCAAAGAAAAAGCCTCTTATGGGTGGTAATTTAACAAAACAAATGTGTTTAGACATTTACCGTAATAATAGTCTTAAAAAATTAGAACAAAACTCACAAGATAGAAAAGATAAAATGGATAATGCTCACAAAAATATGTATAATGGTGTAACAGAATTAGATGTAGCACATTATCAAGATAAAGAAGGTATGAGTGCAGATGAGGCAATAAAACGATATAAAGAAGAGGCAGGGCCAAATGAACAAACTTACACTCTATCTTTTTTAAAGAGAATGCATTGGGATAGATATTTAGATGGTGTTGACGATACTAAGAAAATGATTGAGATAGGTGATAAATCTTACTCACCAAAAGATTTTAGAGATTGTATAGGTGAATTAACTGAATGGGACGGTAAGGGTTCATTAAAAGATTGGGTGCTTAAAAAAATGAGAATTGAACCAGGTAGTTCTAAACTCAAATTTGTAAGTAAAGAAGGTAAAGAAATACATCTTGGTAATGATACTTGGAGAACTGCAGGTGATTTAAGTAAAGTCGCCGGGAATTTAGGAAATGATATGCAAAAATGTTTGGATAAAAAATAATGAAAACTCAATTATTATGCACCTTTACAACACACAGCAAGTTAAATCTTGTTGTTGATTCCATTATAGATTCTTATACAATTTTATTTGACAAAATTTATGTATTTCAAAATGAAGATGATGCAGGACAATTAATTTGCACTTATAATATAGAAATGGTTGAAGATTATTATGACGGAGATGAAGCCATATCCGGAACTATCTCTTTACATAGAAAAAAACAATCCAACACACTTTATACAATTAACGCATTAAACGAAGCGATTAGAAGTTTAAACAACGGAGTATTGGATAAGTCATTTGCAATCCCGTGGGAAAGATATCAAAATAATTTACTATTGACAAATGAAGAGGGTTTGAATATTATCCCTACAAAAATATTCAAAATAA
>Ga0222716_10003158_pt1 | contig 13198 bp, 29 predicted proteins | sample C33_13DmetaG_FD_165044 | JGI IMG/M metagenome (GOLD analysis project Ga0222716, IMG submission 165044) | Estuarine water microbial communities from San Francisco Bay, California, United States - C33_13D | ecosystem: Environmental > Aquatic > Marine > Unclassified | place: USA: California... | reverse complement strand
GTGCTGACGCAGTATAAGGTGCTGATTTAACGTTAGAATGATTAGTAGAGTTTGATGTAGTATTTGATGATGAACCTGATTGGTAAGTTGTACTAGATTCTGAAGTATATCCACCCTCGATTGCAGTATTTGAACCAGACGTATTCGTTTGTGTACTGTCAGGATATGCTGGTTTAACAAGGCATAATAAACAAAATAAAACAATCAATACTCCTGTAAAATAATAATTCATGCGTCCTATCTCCATGATCTAATACTCCAATAAGCTGGACTTAAATTCTTTTGACCTTTTACTTTTTTGAGAACTCCACCCATACGAGCCATGAAGCTACGTTTTCTAGCTGGGATATGTTTCTTAATAGACATTTCTTTAGAGCCAAAATTTACTTTCTTGACTTTGCCTGTTGATTTGTTTTTTACGAATACCTTAAATTTTTTTACATCTCCCCTAGAGATTTTATTCAATTTAACTGTTCTGCCTTGATACTTTGCCATGTGGCATAAATATCACAAAACTATCTCTGAAAAAACCTTTTTCTGAACCTATGATAAAATTAATTTGTTTAAAGTTTTAACAACTTCTAATGCTTTATTTAATTTTCTTAAACCTATATCTCTTTGTATCTTAACTTGTTCACACTCTGCTCTAGCTTGATCTCTTTCTTGTCTTAATTTTAAAAATGTATTTTGCCCTATCTTATTTTCCTTGTCCACGATATTTGCCCTTTCCTTTTTGTCTACGTTTATTTTTATTCATTGTTGAAGTTATAGGTCGTCTACCAATAGAAGTTCCTTTTTCAGTTCTAGTGTAAAGAACAACTGTTCCAAATACATTACCCTTTTTCTGTGACATTCTTGGCTTCTATGATTAATGGTAATGGCTCATTGTAAGTTGTTTGTTCAATTTTATCTCTTTGGTCTAAATGCTGTTTCCCTAACCATATCTGCATAACAACATTACCACCTAATGCTTTCTCGAACTGTGCACGTCTTAAACTTATTTTGCCCATCTGTCTGCCCTTTTTTATAAGGTGGACATAATTACGCTGTAATGTCTTTGTTGAAACCCCAGAAAATTCTGCAATCTCGTCAAAAGTACAATGTAATTGCGCTAATTTCTTTATAGCCTCTGGGTCTACTTTCTTCAGTGGTCTTGCCATTATGTCCTTTTTACTTCCTAACACAATATACGATAGAATCTATAAATCCACCCCAAAAACCCTCTTTACCTTGATATTTTTGATTGTGATAACTTTTCTGAATATCCACGTGAAAATGTTTTGAAAGTATATCAGCACGTCTGAAAAAGTTTTCCATGTTTCTATCTTTAGTAAATGAATATTCAAATACAAGTTTGTTAATATTGGCAAAATTGTGTTCAAAGTCAAATATCTCTAGTTCAGACCCCTCAATATCTAATTTAATTGCGTTTATATCTGTATAGGTAGATAATATGTCGTCAATTTTCTTACACTCTATTTCTACTGTTGGTAGCTTCTTCTTATAGTGTGTCATTAGAGAATGTCGCCAAGTATTAGGTGCAATAGTAAATTGATGTGTACCACCATTTTGATTAATAGCATACTTGAAACACTCTATTTGTGTGTTGTAAGTTGAATTAATTGTTGCAGCATTCTTTTGTAATATTTGGTAATTTTCAGTTTCAGGCTCGTAACAATAAACTTTTTTACCTTTATTCTGTGCAACATATAAACCAAAGATACCAATATGAGCACCCCCATCAAGCCATACATCATCTTCACTTATACCAAAATTAATTTTCTTTTTTCTATAAGCCTGTTTATCTAATATTTCTTTCATGACGTTTTCGTCAGTTGTATTTTTTCTGTATATAAAATTATCTAGCATGTTTAATCCTATTAAGTTCTTCCTCTGCTGTTCCACAATCAATCATTTTTTCTCTGTAATAACAAATAACTGATATACGTTCATAAGGTTGTGTTGATTTAATTTCAGTATTACCATGTAATTCGTGAACGTCAAATAATGCTACATCACAAGTTCTAACGTCAACAGCTACACCATATTTAGGAATGACGGTATAACCACCCTCATAATTTCCTGTTTGTAATACTGCTAAATTTCCGAAACCCTCTTTTAGATCTCCTCTGTCATAATGTGAAGCTGTACGGAAATTCTTATTTACTGTTATCGTAGTAAAAACTGTATCGTGTATTCTAAAATCTTTGCTTGTTTTATCCCATTGTGCTTTTTGATTAGCCCATCTTTCTGGTAATGCTTCTTCAAACACTTTAGAAATACTTTGAATATAAGGTAAAGCGTTTTTATAAATATCAAAATTTTTTTCAGTAAAAGCTGTTTGTCTACAATAAGGTATTCTAGGGTATCTATCAGCGTAACCAATAATACTAGAATCTACGTTTTTTGATTTAGGAGAGTTAGACAGAGTTCCATCTCTTTTTAAAGGTACAAATCTATTACCACTTAATACTTTACCAACTACTGAACCATCTACAACATCTCCAACTTGAAAGTTATGATTACCACCAGCTTTACCACGATTGCTAGTCTTTCCTATTGCTTTTTTTAATACAGGATAAGCAAGTTTGATGTGGTTGCTAGGAATACAGTTTTTTCTAAAAACTACTAAAGGCTCATTCTTTTCATTATAAACGATTGTGTCCTCATTAACTAAATGGTCTATGTGGCTTTCGTCTAAAAATGTACCCTCTAATTTTTTTATTTCTTCATCAGATAGTTTGGGTTTGACGTGTATAGTTTTCATCTAGCTGTTTCGTCTTTGTAATTCTTAAATTCTCTTTCTACTATTGCAAATACTGTATCTGTTATATTATCTTTATTGTATTCAGATTCTAATTCTTTTACCATTGATCTAAATTTTTTTTCTGTTTCATCATTAAAAAATAGCTGTACCATTTTAACTGTAGAAATAGGTGCAGTTATATCTTCTGTATTAATATCAGCTATAATATCATTAGTAGGCTCAAAGATAGGAGAAGTATCTGTAAAATTTTCTATTTCATCAAACGTCAATCCTGTCAAATCAAGGTTAAAATCTTTATCTCTTAATATATTAATTTCGTTCTTTAAAAGTTCTTTTTCCCATTTTGAACCCTCTCCAGAACGATTATCCATAATACGATATGCCATAGCCTCATTTTCTGTAAAATCTTTCTTAACAATATACGCCTTATTTCTGCCTAATTGTTTTAAGGCTTTCCATCTTGTATGACCAACAACAATTATATTTTTATTATCTACTACAATCGGTTGGTTGTTTCCAAACTCTTTAATTGAATCAGCTACTTTTTTTACTGATTCTATGGGTATTTCTCTAGGATTGTTTTTGTATGGAACAATTAGATTAATATCTATTTCTTCTAATTTCATAAATCTATTTTTATCATTGAAACTATTACACCGATAGGGAAAACATTACAATCTGAAAATTCTTCATCATTATCATCATAAGTACTAAACGTATGTATAAACTTTTTACTCTTTTTAAAAATAAATGCAAATGTTGTTTTAGACGCTGGTTGCATAGTAGCTAATCCCTCGTAACTTCTATGTCCAGCATCTCCAAAAATATCCAACCATTTAATTTTATGTAAATAATATTTCTTTTTATTCACAGTAATACTTGTAGATTTTTTCATTGTATTAATTGTATTTGATGTTTTTCATCGAATATATCTATTTTATAATTTTTTCCATTTTTTTCAAATAATTCAAAATTTCCATCCTTGCCATTATGAACATAACCTAAATTAACAAGTCTATCAATTAAATCTGGCATTTGATTATTATCATCTTCTATTTCCCATCTCCTTTGAGATAACCAAGTAGCAAAGTGAGGTATAAATTTAGTGTCCTCTATACCTTTTATTTGATTGTTGTATATTCTAGCAATATCTTCTAAATCCATACCAAAATATTCCCAAACCTTTTGAAAAATCTGATGTGCTTTATGTTTTGAGCCTTTTCTTTTATAAAGTTGATTCCATAGTCTTTCAAATGCTGGGTCATATATATTATTATTAGGACTAGGACTAGGACTAGGTATAGGTGCTACGTTTTTGCTTGTAGCATTTTCACGTTTTGCTAGACCACCTTTTTTACCAGCTTCTGACCTTCTATGATATTTATCTACTAGATATGCGTGTTCTTGTACTAATCTCTTGTGTGTAAAAGAAAATTCTCCATCTAATTCTGAAATTATAAAAAATTCTTTTAGAACTTCCATTACCTTTAATTCACATTCATCATCAATACATTGACATATTCTAAAGGCATCTTTTTCTTTGAATGGTTTAGTATTTTTAGTCCAAGCAAAAGATAACAATCTAATATAGATACCTATTGCATCGTTTGTTAAGTGTACTGTTTCAGCAGTAAATGTGTCTGTAAATAATTGTAGTGCATGAAATTTATTCGTTTCCTTTGTCATAAAATATATCTTCCTTTTCTAGTTGTTTGATTTTTTCGTTTGCTTCGTCTAACAATTCATGTTCTGTACCGAACAGAGCAGTGAATACTTTCTTATTTAAGTGTACAGATTCATTTCCCATATTATGATGTTGTGGGCATAAAGGAATTGTATCTGTATGTGGTGGTCTTAATGATAAGCCTGTGTGTTTTCTTATGTGGTGTATTATAGGCTCACTAAATAAACCTCTTTTAGCACAAGCCATACAACCAATTTGTTTTAACTTATCAAATCTTTCTTTATCTTGTTTTTTCATTTGTTCATGTCGTCTGTGTCTGTTGCGATCTATAACTTCAAAATGTTCATCTTTTAGTTCAGTCATATTATCTACATATTGTTGGTACTCGTTTCTAATAGCTTCATCTTTTCCAAAAGTATCTTGATGTGCAAGTTCTTTGTTAAGTTTAAATTCAAGATAACTAATCGTCTGTAATTGAATCTTTAATTTTTTCACAGTGGTTTTCGATATTTTCAATCTCTTGTAAAATAGATTGAATATTATATTTGCTTCCTGTGTAATCTGAAAGTTCAACTAAACTACCAAGCCTTATCATTTTTAATAATCTTTTGAATGCTCTCCGAACGTGCATATCAGACATATCAGAAACCATAATCCAATCTTGTTTAGATTTAGAAAAATAATATTCCTCTGGCGTTGATTGTTGCGTTTCATCAGTTTTAGGAATATCTAAAAAATCTTCTCCACTCATAATAAAACTCCTTGATCTGTGTTAGCTTCTTTATAAGGCTTCCAATCAAAATCTACAAGCCTATATTTTTTGCCATTAAACTTACTTTTAAAAGATTCTTCAGTATAACTTTTAGCAGATTTTAATTTTTCGTAAGGTATAAACATATATTCTTTACCATGTGTAATGCCTAAAGAAGTTTTTAGTCTTAATGCTTTTTTATAAATGTAATCTCTTACACTTACTTTACCTAACCAAACTTTATCTACTTGAACTTTGATCATTTGTTATCTCCATTTCTTTAGTTAATAATAAAGGCTCTAATTCATTTTCATAAGTTAGTTTTTCAATTTTAGATAACGCTTTTTCTTTTTCAAGAATAGAAATATCTGCACCTTCTAAAACTTGATAAGCGTCGCCATCTTGAAAACTTGTTAAAGGAACTTTTAAGCTAACACAAAATTGTAAAAGTTTTTCTGATGATATTCCATTTTGCATATGCTCATACTTTTGCACTTGCTGAAATGAAACGCCTAATTTTTTTGCAACTTTAGTTTGTGTTAGTTTTTTTGCATAACGATGTGCAACTAGCATTGAAGCTATTTGTAATTTAACATTCATGATTTTCCTGTGAGTTGTGGGGAAAGGAATCGGTAAAAAACTTTCCCCATTTAACTAGAAAGGGAGTTAATGATAACTCATCTTTATTAATAACCGATTTGTACATTAAGGTCTATATATCTTATTACGAGTGTAGAAGCTGTCAAAAAACTTTGATAAAAAAGATGTTATTGCCGAAAAACGTCTTAATTGCTGAAAAGAAACAAGTTTGCTTTTTTCGTCAAATCAGTCATAGTCTTAGTATTAAGTCTATGTTAAATCGGTACTCGACTTTAATCGCATAAAAACTGATTCAGAGCCATTGACGGTAATTCTAAGTTTAGCCCTTGCACTAAGTCAGAGCATTAATCAATGGAGATCCTCAGAGAGTGTGTGTTCAGACCTACGATCTAGATTGTTAAAAATAGTTTCTACAACCTTTAGCAAGTTGTACTGATGATGTTAGCTAAATAATAAATACGAAAAACTAGGAAGGTAAAAATGAGTACATTTATACAAACATATATTGATGAAGATTTTTTTAAAGGTAAAAATCCAAAGTCAAAGGGTAGAATAATTCACGAAGCAAAAACTATGAAAGACGCTTCAAGAATAGTAGATAAAAAATATCCTAACATACCAAATAAGTTTTCTACTTTATCTTTATTAGAGTACGTAGATGGTAAAGCAGTTTAATTTAAAAGACGAAAGGGGAAATCATTTTTTCCCCTCTACCTTTTGTTGCGATTAGGTACTGATGATGTTAGCTAAATAATAAATACGAAAAACTAGAGAGGAAAAAATGGAAAATATAACTGTAGAAATAATTGAACCAAAAAAAACTCAAACTCTTATGTTTGAAAATGTTGCTGAAGTAGGAGATAAAATTAGAGCCTACGATTTTTTACCAAGACAAGATGGGATAGAAAGTTTTGTAGAGGGTGAAATAATTAATAAAGGTTATTTACAATCATATTATTGTTATTTTATCAAAGTTACAAAAAGAATCAAAAGTGGTTTTGACGCTACTAGCGAAAACAAAGCTGAACTTGTTTATGTACCTTTTGAAACTTCTCACGATTGTTTTGAAAAAGAATATTTTGAAAAGTTAGGATTGCAAAGAGTTACAAAACTTTAATGACGAAAGGGGAAATCATTTTTTCCCCTCTACCTTTTGTTGCGATTAGGTACTGATGATGTCAGCTACATTAAATAACTAGAAAAAGGAAACACGATGAAAAAAGGTATGGAAATACAAAGTATGTTAAAGCAGATCAATGATGATGTAAAACACAAAAGAGATTACCTTGTTGATTTGAATGGCATGAAAGTAAATACAAATGATTACGTTTATCCAAGTATAGAGGTTGATCATTTGACGACAGGAGAATATCAATTAACTGATACTTCTTTAAGTCATCTATGCAACAGATTAGAAATCGGTACAAGATATATTTCTAAATGTTTGCCTGTAAGTCAAGAACTTGTAACTCACAATCTTAACTTTTGGATTAACAAAAGTAAAAAGAAAGAGTTGATGTTAAGAACTTACGATATGGAACCTATCAACGAGGTTAGAGCAATAATGTCAAATCGTTACAAAAGAATTGATAATGATGTTGTTGCAAACTCTACTCTTGAAAAACTGATGGATATGAATGCAGAGTTGAAGTACGCTCACTACGACAGAGATACTTTAAACATTACTGCTGTTCTTCCAAAGTTAGAGGGAGAAGTTGTTGAGGGTGATCTTGTTCAAGGTGGTATCACGATTACAAACTCTGAAATAGGTGGTGGCTCTTTAATTGTTAAGCCATTCATTTACAGATTAGTTTGTACTAATGGTATGGTTGCACCTGAATATCTAAATCAGTTTTACGCAAAGCACGTTGGTAAAATGATTATTGATTTAGATGGAGATGAGCAATGGAAAACGATAGTTGATAAAATGGGTCAGCAGTTAGAACTTATCAGTAACCCTGAATTGTTTCAGGAAAATGTTGACAAGTTAAAACAAGCGACTGAAGAAAAAATCAACTCACATCAAGTAGAAGTTCTTGCAAAAAAACATGGTCTTTCAGATGATGAGAGAGCAGGAGTTTTTGAAAGACTTAACCACTATGTAGGAGAAACTTTTGTTACTTCTAAATATGATGTTGCCAATGCGATTACGAATATTGCTAATGACGAAAGTAAGTCAGACGACAGAGCAAGATTCTTACAAGAACTTGGTGGCTTGGTTATTTTTTCAAATAATCCAATAAGTGCAAGAATATAAATCAATCAAAATGCTGTGTGTGACAGGCACAGCTAGAAAGGAAATATGAACAATTTAAAATGGCAATTAATATTTGGTGCAGTATTTGTTTTATTTACTGTATCACTTACTATGTTGGCTTTACATCAATGGGCTATACAAGGTGGTATATAATGTTGATATTCGGTAAAACTAAAAGCGATTGGAAAGCAATAGAACTTTATTACAGACGTGAATGGTTATGTTTTGTAGTAGGGTTTATTTTGGGAGTAATATTATGGTAGATGTAGTCATAGAAAAAAGGTTAGACTTCATTACTAGAATATCTAACAAAAGAAAATGGACATTCGGAGATAACAACCCTTATTTTGAGGAAGTGTTCACACACATGCCAAGAATAAAAGCTGTTAATTTGAATGAGTATAAAAAAAAGTTAAAGGAAAGGAAAAAAGATGAAAAAGATAGGCGTCTTTCTTATTTTGATTAGTCTTACTAACTGTGCCTATCGTCCTCTGGTTGATACTGCAGGACGTAGTGGTACTTTTGATAAGGCTAAAGCAGTTGAACTGACTAATGATCTTCAGCATTGTAAGACTATCGGAAAAGATAATACAAATTTTGTTAGCAACATTTTGTATTGGTCTGTTAGTCCTACGATGGATACCAAGTATGAAGCACTCGTTAGAAAGTGTTTAAATAATCGTGGACACTCCATATTAAATTAGAAAGGTTAATATGAACAAACAAGTAAAATACGATTATATGATTAAGGGTATGATTGACACTTTTAAGAAAAAAAAATGTTCCAAACTTTTTAATCAGATAATAGGTCTTGTGTTTAAAACCATAAGATTAGAAAGAAAGATTACTGCAGAAGCAGTAGTAGACGACAATAAAATATACTTTGGATCAATTTATGATTTATATAAATTTGAGAAAGGTATCAAACCAGACAGTTCTAAATTATGTGCTTTGCAATCATACTATAATTATGATGTAAAACCATTGTTTGAACGTCTTAACTAAAAAGGAAAACATGTACATAAAACATAAGTTAAAAAATGGTATCGAGTTAGACTTTGATGACCAAAACCACATTTATTATTGTAATGGGGAAAAGGTTGAAAGTGTAACAGGAATTTGCGGTAAAGGTATTCCTAAACCACAATTAGTTAATTGGCTAGTTTATACTCCGATCAGAGAGATAAAAGATTCAATTAATCATGTTATGGATAATGGTAAAACATTAGACAGAGTAAGCCTTGATAGAATCATAAATCAAGCTACAAATAAAACTGAAAGAGTGAAAGTAGACGCTGGTTTAGTTGGTAGTGTAGTTCATGGTTTAATTGAAGATTTTCTTCAAGGTAAAAAAATTCCTACCCAATCTGATCCAGCAGTTGTTAATTGTTGGAATCTATTTTTAGATTGGTGGAAAACCCAAGAATACGAGGTAGTTGAATTAGAGAAAAAGATTTTTTCTAAGAAACATAACTACGCTGGTACTCTTGATCTTATCCTAAAAGATAAGCAAGGAAACCTTGTTTTAGCCGATATTAAAACAAGTAACCATATATCATTTGACTACACATTACAGTTAAATGCGTATAAGTATGCCTACGAGGAAGAAACAAAACAAAAAATTGCTAAAGGCTTAATTATAAGATTGCCTAAAAAAGATAGCAAGATTGAAGTTAAAGAACTTCCTTTAAGCAAAGAAATGTTTAATGCTTTTCTTGGTGCTAAATATATGATGTTAGCTATGGAAAGTAATAAACCTAAAAAACAAAAACAGAAACAATAAGGAAAAAACATGACACAAGCACGACAAGGACAATCAACATTCTGTGGTTTAACATTAAAGATGTATAGCACAGGAAAAAAAACCCCAAAAATGGAATATCAAGCCTCATCAAACAAGGCTCAATTTCAATGCACACTAACTAAAAATATGTTTGATTTAACAAACATACAAGGTTGGTTAAATACGCCACAAGTACAAGAGTATGTACGTTCAGGACACGTGCTGAAATGGGGTGCAAAAACAACACAATCAGAAGCAAATAAATATAGTGATGGAATGGGATTAGAGGTTACTTATTATATGGTTAAACCATTTAGTAAAGCTGGTTACAATCCTCAACCTATCGCACAGCCTATGCAACAAGTTAATCAAGGTGTTCAATTAGCTGATGATAAGTTACCACAGAGTGAAGTTGATTGGGCTAAAGAACTGCCTACTGACTTTAATCCTGATATGTACGAGCAAGAATTAGGTTAATGTCAGACCAACCTAAGTACATAGAACTAAGACCAAAAATTTTTAACCCTGATACTATATTAGTATATTTAGATAAGGTAGATAAGCAATTTGCTAATGCTGAAATTGAATATAGTAATTTCAAAGATCAGGTACAAGAAGTTTTTGATTATGTTGTTAGTGAAAGAATGGATAATGAAAAAATATCTGTTTCTTTAGCTAAAGTTAAAGCAAGTAATGATGATAGATATAAAAAAGTCAAAGCTGATTTTTCTAAATCTCACAAAATGTATTTGTATTATAAAATACAATCCAAGTTGGCTCATTCATATTGCGAAAACTTAAAGCAACAATCTATTAATATCATCGCAACAGAAAAGTTGATGAAATAGATAAATGAATTTTACTAGCATTTATCTCTGTTAGTAAATAGAACTATGAGCGAGAGTGAATAGTTTGGCTAGGGTGGTTTCTTAATCTGGTTTGGAACTGCCCTAGTTTCTCGTCACATCAAAATACTTCAAACTTGTCCTAGAAGTAATTTTTATTTCCCTATAATGATAATCAATTAATTCCACATCATCATGTGCTGTCAAATCTTGAATCGTTTTTAATAATTTAGGTTTAGCTGGAACAGTATCTATAAATTTTAAAGCAACATAATGCCCATAAGGATTGTACTTACTTTCAATCTGAAACTCTGCGTCTATGATTACTGCGTCTATCATTAAGACATCTTACTACTTCTTACGCATAATGTCAGCACCCTTTAATCCATAAATTGCAGATACGACACCAATAAAAATTGCTTGATACCAATAAGGGAGTTGTTTAAAATACTCAAAAAACAAATCTAATTTATTACGAATGTCAGGGTCGTCAGAGAAAACAGAATAACCCAATATAAGAATAGGCATAGATACGAGAACAAGGACAAATTCATCTTTCCAACCATTATCATTACTCTCAATAATTTTCGCTTTATATTCAATTTCGCCTTTCGCCATTTGCTCTGCGTGGTGCATTTGAGCATCTGACATTAACTGTTTTGTTCGTTGTTTATTTTGGTATAATTTAGCCCCTGTCTTTACACCCAAAGATAATAAATTCAACCACATATTATTCTTTCTCCAATAATTCTATTTGCATATCAATAACATGCTTTGCTTTTTTTAAATCTTTAATTTGATCTTTTTTATCTTTCCATTTTTTATCATACCTTGAAACATATTTAATGACGTGAGTTTGACAGGCGTTTAAATCATTAGCCATACAATACTCCAAAGGCTGAATTTTAAGCGTCTTATAGTGGTTTCCTGATACCTGATCAGAAAAAGCAGAGTTTGTTGTCTGCGTGGCTCTATGGCTCTTTAAAAGGGTCTTTTTTAGTGTATTTGAACTCATACTATCTCTCCTATCCAATCTCCTTTGGCATTTAGCACCATCGGTAGTAATCTTGGTACACCATTTAAAATTATACCACAACCTAAAATGAATCTAGTTTTAAAGTTCTTGGCATAAGCAAACGCCATTGATTTTTGATTAATTAAACAACCTACATTCATTCCGAAAAATAGATTGTCAGGATTTGCCCACCAAGAAATTACAAACTTAGTATGATAATGACCTTGAACACAACTCATACCCATTGCTTGGCTGGTCTTTAATACATCTGCACTACGACCATGTGTAAAAAAACATCTTTGTCCATTAGACATAGTTAAAGTTAGATCATCTACCCATTTCCATTTTTTAGTTCCTAGAAAATCTCCATAATCTTTTAAAAACTCTTTACTCATTCCATATTTTAATGCACGTCTATAAACTAGGCTAGAGTGATTACTATCTACTTCTGTAACGTCAGGAAATATATTTTCTAATTCTTTAACATATTTTCTAGCTTCAGTTAGTTCTTGTCCAGCAGAATATAAATCTGGGTTGCTGTCATGCATTGAGATCGCATGAAAGTCCAAACTATCGCCTATGTTAATAATTTTATCTGGTTTGAATTGTTTTTTTATTTCTGCTAAAAATTTAATACTATCTTTGTGATGATAGGGTATATGCATATCGCTGATAACAAGAATACGTTTATTCATACAATTTATACTTGTACCTTTTTTTAAGTATTTGTAAAGACTACAAACCTAACATGGTAATAATCAAATACGCCATGCCTGTAATTAACGAGCCTGTACAAATTAATAAAATCTTTTCTAATCGTTTTACTCTTTCTTCTATAATGTTAATTTTATCGTGAGTTAATTTCTGCATGATACGACAAAGTTTTTCGTGTGATTCTATTTTTTGTAATGCGTTTTGTTTAGCCATTACTTTTTCTTTCTAGGTTTATATTTTTTAATAGCTTGTGAAATAAACATATTTTTTACTAAACTAACGCCACTACCGAATTTACGATCTGCTTTAGCTTTTGCACTTTTATATGCTTTAGATTTTTTACTAAAGGGTTTTGGCTTTCCTAATTTCTTTGGTCGTGTTTTATCCCAGACGGCTTTTTTTCTCATTACTTTTTCTTTTTCTTTTTACTCATTTTGTTTTTCTTTTTAGGTGGTCGTCCTTTTTTAGTTCCGTAAGTTCCTTTTCCGTATGGCATAATATTATCCTATTAGTTAGTTAATTTTCCACCAGACCATTTAGCCTCTGGTAATCCATTAATATAATTCTTTCCATCAAATGTCAAAACTTGCTTTCTGTTTGAGTCTTGATTGAAACTACAATGAACCCAACCTGAATTAGGGTCTTTATCTTCTTTTTTCCAAAATTCTAAAATCAATTGGTCAAATAAACAGTTATTTTGAATCCATAAAGCGACTTCTAAATTACTAACACCAGCTATTTCAAAATCAACTGCTTGTCCTTTTGTATGTTGTGAGGTCTTG
>Ga0222716_10003157_pt1 | contig 13199 bp, 27 predicted proteins | sample C33_13DmetaG_FD_165044 | JGI IMG/M metagenome (GOLD analysis project Ga0222716, IMG submission 165044) | Estuarine water microbial communities from San Francisco Bay, California, United States - C33_13D | ecosystem: Environmental > Aquatic > Marine > Unclassified | place: USA: California... | reverse complement strand
TGCTCCACTTTTATCATGTTGCTGTTATCCTTTTCTCATAGTCAGCGTAGTCTTCGCTCCACCAATGAGGCTTGTCTCTGTGAGACCATGCGGCGAACGTAGCTTTGTCTAGATGATAGTAGTCACGATAGCTCTGTATAGGGTTATCATAATCTTTCAAGTCATCTGGCATTGCTAGTCCAAATTCTGTAAATCCTAGTCTGGGCATATTCTTTGGCTCAGGTAGTTTGTTTACTACTTCCACTATGGATTTGTGTTGTTTACCATAACGATAGTGGTACTCATCATTCAATGCGTTAGCATAACAATGAGTCCACTCAAAGTTATCCAAGCTCGACCTTACCCATATCGTACACGGATGATTATACATCATTGGTAAGTATGGCGTGAGCGGTCGCTGGTCAAGCGGTAGGTGCTTAATCTTGGCTTTCTCACTATTTAGTACCTCACGTTCGTCCTTGTCAAGCGCACGGGGTACAAAACCTAGTTTGGCATCAATCCATATCGCAGTACATAAGAGTTGTGCTGCCTCGAGAGGCATCTTTACTATGTGCTTGTCGACATGATACTCTGCGCATTTGTCTAGGTCTTCATCTAAATAAAATAAATTCATTACGCAATCCAGCACTTATACTTAGGACATTCGCCATTGTCTGACTGTACTGTTGTCCCACAGTGTTTGCACTCTCCGTAATGGTATGTTTCAAACTCTTTTGTTTCTGAGTTCCACATATTAACTGTTTTGTGTTCGTTGTATTCTGTATTTTTCATATGTATATTATACTAAAATTATAACCATCTGTCAAGTACTATTTTTTAATTCCATAAACGCAGCGTGTGACCATTCCACATTATCAGTTATTAGACTCCACATATATGTATGCCCAGAACTCATAAGTATATCGCAGCGCTGGTTTCCATAGGCACATATGTACTTTGTCTTTTGGTACGGCACTATGTACTCAGGGTTGACGTGGCGCATTGTAAGTTGCCAGTTGTCGTAAGTATTCGGTAAGAGTATGATTGGATGCTTCATTCCATTATTGAGAATGTCATTGCGCAAAACGTCATATCCGTCCTGCTCCTTTCTATGGGAAACAGGACAGAAAATGTCCGTAGCATGAACCATCTCAGGTTCATACTTTCTCTCTACTAATTCAAAGTCTATAAATAATCTTGCTGTTATCACTTTCCAAATGCTCTTCCTGCTTCACTGATTCCAAAGCTTCCTAGTGTAATCACTACGAGACTTGTGAATATGGTGTCACTAATTACTAAGTCCTGTCCCCAGAACGCTGTTATTAAATCACACCCAGCGAAAACAATAAGCATAAAGAACGCGATGAAGCCAATTATAGCTTTTTCATTAACATCGTTGTCGTCCAAAAATAAATCCATGAACTTTCGTTTGGGTGGTGCGAGTCTTTTCTTAGCTGCTGCAGCTTCGACTTGCATCTCCTTTATCATATCTTCAGAGGCATCTAGCTTCTCAATGAGAGCCATATACTTATCTAAATCTATTTCAACTTCGTTTCTTGAATTATCAGTTCCTTCTGCCATAGTAATCTCCTATGGTTTCCAGTCGTACCAATCCTTTCTGAAATAAGGTTTGCCTTTGACAGCTTCCCTAAAGTGAAACGAGATTGATATTCTTGGGCTTAGAGTATCAACTCTATGGTATTTACCTTTCGGTATATACAACAAGTCGCCTTCATCTAAATCTACTACTTCTTCCAAAGTAGCGTCTTTAAAGCGACCTCCTTTCTCTGCAAACTCCTTATAAATGTACCAGCGTACTTTGCCGCGTACATGAAATAAAAAGTTATCAGTAGAATCTGCGTGTATTGGAAAGACCTTTGCATCTTTAGATTTACTACAATAGATATTTGCTTGTCCAATGCCGTAGTGTTTTTCAAACTCCTGACATTGCTTCCACATATTTTCGTTTAAGAACTCACTTAGTGTAAGTATAAAACTGCATCCATCATTCCAATGTTTTAATATTTCTTCTCTTGTTTTCTTCTGTTCTGATTTTTTCTTACACCACTTGTCCCCATTAGGTAAAACTACCTGTAGCTGTGGTGTTCTGTCCCATGCCTGTATGTTCATTTGATTCATATAGTTATCAAGTTCCCCCCAACTAAAATAGTGTTGAAACTTGGGTTTGTTCGACTTGATATAGAAATGTGTCTTTCCTTTGTACTTACTATAAAACTTGTCCACACCCACTGGGCCTAGCAGCTCCTCAAACGTCACTTAACTTCCCCATGGTTTTTACTTCGTAATTATACTTCCAGTATATCTCCATAATATCCTGACGCTCATGACTAGCTTTAGCATGAGGGTTGTACTTTGGATGCCAAGGTTGATAACTTAATGCTGTAAGATGTACTTGCCATATTTCATCTAATGGTAACTGTACTTTTTTAGCTACTTTATAAGGTGGTTCGTATGGATAAGAAGTATCTGCTCCATCAAAACAATTCCATCGTGCGTCTAGCTGGGTTACTATCTTGTTTGACTTATCAAAGAAGGGAGACCCAATACTTTCCATAAAGTCCCACTTATAAGTCTTGTTGTACTGTGCCTGTTCGCTTATTGGTATTATCCAATCTTTTGCTTTTTCACAGTCTATCAACATAACACTATCACACCACCATCCTCTTTCTTGTTTAGTTCCTCTCCACTTAGCGTTGTTCATTTGTAAAGCATCCCAGACCATTCCAAAAGGCTTTCCTTCTAAATCTGTATTCCATAAATGCCGTATGTCTCTAAAGTTTATCATGTCACAGTCTGTGTACAAAGCTCTACCTTTGAATCCACACATCTCTGGTATAGCATACCTGAAGCAAGTGAAGGGTGTTCCCCAACCTTTTCTTTTCCATGTAGGAAACATACTCGGTCTTAACCATGTAACTTCTACTTTAGATTTTGTATTCTTTAGTAGGCTGTACAAGTATATCTTCTCTATTGTAGTATCGTGGTTATCACTTGTTCCTACAAATAATCTAATTGTATCATTCATCTTCGTACCTCACGTATACTATTATATCATCTTTTTCTATGTGAACATTATGATACCATACATTGCCACTAGAAGTATATCTTCCACTACCCATGTCAAAGAGCGTAACTCCTCTGTTCTTGTAGTCATACAAGCTGTAATCATTTATTTCTAGGCAGTCCATTAAGTTCTTGTATCTCTTACTTATTATATTGTATGGCTTACCTTTTATATGGTAGTATGACTCTCTATTCTTGTTTGCAGAAGGTAATCCTATTCCTCGTTCTGTTCCTCTTACTACTACTATTTTTGCTATTTGTTCTTTAAATGTACCATGTATTGATATGTCTTCCATAATTGTGTTACCATGTTCTCTCCAGTACGGAAAGGTACAGTTATATGTTTCTAAATCTGGGACACTACTTGAATAGTTCCACATTAAATAAGTATCACAAAAAGGAAACTGAGCGTCTCTTTGTCCGTCCATCCACTCTACTACTTCGTGTGCTAAATTGATTAAACTTTGTGGTGTCTTTGACCCTACCATACTTGTGATTCTCCTCTTATGAAACATACTAGTACATCTCTTAGTCCTGTTTTCAAAGGAGTACTTTTATGTAAATGAAACCCTGTGAATATTGTGAGACTTCCTTTCTTTTTTATTGTTTTAAATTTATGTCTAAACTTGTTTGGTGGAGTCGTTGTTGAATTGCCTAGTATATCCTTTTGATTAAAAGATTCAGCAACTTCTAAGTCTGCTCCTGTATACCCATCTGTCAACTGTACACTTATGCTAATCTTACGCATTGTTTTTCTTTTATGTATATGTTCTAGAGAGGGTCTACAGTCTTTATGTGCTGTAAAATGTTGTCCTTCTTTTTTATATCTTACTATGTTGAACTCATGTGTACTAGACTTTATGGGATATAATTTAAAGTTATAAGTTTTGCTGTTGTATAAACTAATAGCTCTTTCTAGTTTGTATTTTAGCCACGTTGGTATCGCTGCGCCACTAAGTTTATCGCAGTCTCTTATATCCAGATTCTGTCCTCTGTATCGTGTAATTGCTGGTTTGAATTGTTTGGTTTGGTGGGAATAAAAGTTTCGTATCTCATTATCAGACAGGAAGTTCTCTATGTGTCCACATAGGTCGCTAGGATTGTTACTGTCTTGGCTGATTATTAAGTTCATCTTTTATCATTTGTTTGATTTCGTTTTTAAATTGGTCGTATGAATCGAATTCACACAAGTCTTTCGCAGGATGTGAGTCGTGTTCTAACGCTACAACTCTATCTTCTAATTCTTCTAGCCACTCTTCGCATTCTCCGAATCGTGCCTGTGCTGGTTCATTTTTATCGAACCATTTGGAGTGTTTCTCCATCTCTCTTTTCCACAAGAGCATTTTAAATAGTCTAAACACTTTGAATAAACTCTTCTAGCTTGTTAAAAGGTTCGTGATACCTTCCATCTATTGCTAGGGTTAGTACTAATCTTGGCTTATCTCCCACATTTCTGTCGCTTTTCCAAGTAGTAGAACCATCTAAGTCTCCTACTAAACAAGTCCAATCTTTAGTAGTAGTCGGATTGTGGTCATCTTTTATCTTTGTTCTCACATTTCCTTTAATTTGTGTGGTATATCCTTTCCCTGCATTGTGTATAAAGCTGACGTACTTATGAGGTTTATCTCCTCCGTTGTGCCATCCAGTCCATCCTCTTACAGGTGGTTGAAATATCATACTATCCCAATACCATGAATCATTCTCAGTTAGTTCTTTTATAGCACCTAATAATGCTCGGTTTCTATCTCTAAACCAAACACTAACAGCTCTACCACTATAGTCTAAGCTGTTACTAACTTGTGGGAATCCACTAAAGTTTTCATCTGCCATTTTTGCTCGTAGGTCAGCTACTGAATTCTGTGGTCTTGGGTGCATACTAAACTTATGAGGGAGTTTATATAAATCCTGTGCTATTCTATCTAACCTGAATATGATTTTGTGGTTCTTAATCGGTATTGCTTTCATTTGTTGTTACTTCGCGATAGTATATTACTACTTCTTTGAGTTCACGAATATATCGTTTTAACTCTTGGGTATTGTATGCCATCAACTCGTAGTCTGGTACTGTCATAGCAAAGAATACTACTTGTCCTTGGTCTTTCTCTACTCGTGCTAAGAATTCTTCTATGTTTTTCTCACTAACTACGTACCAATAAGGCTCTTTTAAGTCTATTTCTCTTGGTAGTACTGGTTGTGCTATCTGCCTTTCAATAGGCTTTGCACTAACCTCTAATGTCTTTGTTGGTAACAGGCTGCACGACGATACCATCATCAGCAGCGTCAATGTCACGGCTATCTTGTTCGATACCATCAAACACCTCCTTGGTTGCTTTGTTAACTCTAGGTTCTATTAACCCAGGCTTTGCTGCGGCTAGTTTAGTTAAACTGTGCCTTTTAAATATATCAAGATAACGATTCATTTCTTTTTGCGTTTCTTGACTTTTCTTTTGTAAATCGTTGAGTTTACCTGTCTGTAAGGTAAAGTCGTTTTGTAGTGATGAGATTGCATCTTCTTGCAACTGTACTGCACTTTCTAACTTTGCGTTGTTTTGTGTAAGTGTAGTGTTCTCATTCCATAACCAATAGGTACTTATACCTAGTGATAGTATGATTGCTAGGAGAAACTGATACACAATAGTCCTCCAATAAGTAGTCCTTTACCAAAACATATCCAATACATTTGGTATAAGCTAAGTCCGTACTTTACTTTGATTTCGTTTATGAACTTCATGTGTCTAAGTTTGAGTTTTTCTATCATAATTCTTCTATTTTGTAGTTAAGACCTTCTGCGCCTCGAATCTCTACTACTTCCTTGTCCTCGTTGAGGAACTTTAGGTATTTAGGTTGTTTTTTCAAAAATTTACGAACTATATAAGTTGTATCATCAGCGTCACCATATACGGCATTATAACTAACAGTTAGCTTATATCTTGTCGAGAAATAGCTCAGTATTTTTAACCAAATTTCTTTTATGTCCATTTCTTATTTTCAAACAGAAGACCCTCTGCTTCTCTACGGCGAATAAGTCCTTCTAAGACCTTGCCACCTGCTTTATTCCATCTTGCCATTTGCGCTGGTACTCCTTCATATTCTTCTCGATTGAGTACTTTTAACATGGTTGATGCTTGTAAATTTCCACCACCTAAGTTGAAAGTCCAACTGACTAATGCGTCAAATTGGTACTGTTCTAGTGGTACTGTGACATGCTTACTGACATAGTTTTCATACTCTGTCATTTCTTCCAACAGCAATGCATCCGCTTCTTCCTGCGTGATTGTCATGTCTCTTTCTGCTGTTTTAGTGTGTCCGTAACCGATTGTCCAAACACCTGCTGCACATCTATAAGCTGTAAGTTCACAGCCCTCGAAGTGTCTAATTAGTTCTAATCCTTGTTCTGATATTTTCATAGTTTTCCTTATAGGCTGGGGAGCAGAAGCTCCCCAATTACATTCTGACAGTTTACGAAAGAACACTTATGCTCTGCACCATGATGCCTCCAAAGGCTACCACTAATGTATAATTAGCTACCATGTTGCAGAACTCTCCGTTCTCACATATACTATCACGAACTTTTGATATTGTTTTCATCAATTAATCTCCAAGATTTTTCTCTTGGAATCTGGAGTTCGTAACAGTCTGATTGTCAGCAATCCGTCTTGTAGACTTACTTCTTCTACTTGTAGGTCGGCGTTTAGAATAAATCTTCGTTCAAAAGACTTTAAACTTAATCCTTGATGAATGAAATTTTCATCTTCTCCTAGTTTTGTTTCTTTTTTACCCTTTATGTGGAGTTCTTTGTTATCAAAGACAATCTCCAGTTCTTCTTTTTTCCACCCTGGCACTGCAACTTCTATACGATAGTCTCCTGCCTTTTCGATTAGGTTATATCTTGGGTATGCTGCATCCGTATAAGACGGCAATGTGGGCATATCCAATCCAAGCCAAAATTTGCTTAAATCTATACTCATAATTTTCTCCATAATTCCTTTTCAGTAAATACTCGCATCTCCTTTCGGTAGATGCACCAATATGCAAGTGAAACCTATCACTTACAAGATAATTATATCAAATTTTAACCTTGTTGTCAAGAACTATTTTTCAGTGTCATCAAACTCAAGCAGTCCTTCACTTTCTAAATAGTCTATCGTGTTTCGGATGCCAAGTTGTTTTCCTATAGTGTATGCAGCGTATATGCACATGATTAAAAGAATTGTGTAGCTTATGTCATTATTTATCATACAACTATTATAGCAACTTTACAACCTCATGTCAAGGAGAATTTATAACATATGTGAAAATAGTTCTTGACATCATCTCTTAATTTTAGTATAATATATGTATGAAGAAAAATAGAAAAGAAGCACTAGAGATGCTAGTGTATAAGGCAAAAAACAATAGAAAGTCTGGAATATTTGTAACGCACTCAACTGAAAACCTGCAAGAAGCATGTAAAGTTGTAGAAAGAACTCTTGCTAAGTTTAATGTAGAATACGAGCATCCAATGAGTATAGAAACAGTTGATGGTGTAGAAATGAAAGCAATGGCTGCAAATGACTTTCATCTAAAAAATGGTGGAAGAATATCCGTTGCAGATGGACTACAAGTAGAGGACTTCCGAGTACAAGAAATAGTTAAATTATCATGAAGAAATGGACACTAGAGCAATTAGAATTTTTACGAAGGCATTATAACCAGATGCCACTTAATGAACTCTGTCTGAATCTTGACAGAAGTGAGAACAGCGTTGTCGCTAAGGTCTACTACTTACGAAAGAGAGGATGGACATTTACGAGGAAAGCAGATGCCAAGTGTTAATCTAAAAGGAATGAGCTTCGAGAAAGGACTTAGAATTTTCCGAAAGAAGTGCATGAGAGCAGAAATCAAAGAACGATGCAGAGAGAAACAGTACTATGAAAAACCCAATGCTAAAAGAAATGCAGCGAATAATTATAGGAAGCGTTCACGACAATTGGACAAACTGAAGGCAGAACAACTCGCTACAAGAAAGAAATTGTCAATGAGGCACAGGTAGAAACGAAATCTACTCATTCAAAATCGTATCACAATCCTACTAAACTTCCCCGACTAATATATTTTATAATTCATCATACCCACCCGAATACACGATTCCATACCCCTAGGAAAAACACTTCTTGCATTATGTTGAAAATCGTGATATAATAAATACATAATTTGATTAAGTAGTCAATACAAACTACCGATTACACTCGTTAGTCCTAATTGATGCTATGAGCTAGAACGAAGCGTAAGCGAGAGTGATAGCGAGCATGTAAATCTGGGACAAAGACAGAGTGTTAATTGTATAATCATATCAACAAGATACAACCAAGTATCGACTAAACTCAACTCATGAGTTTATAAACTTCACTATAATACTTAATTACTAAAAACTTATCTCAAACTAACGTAACTTCCACCAACCGAAATTTTTTTAAGGCAATAAAAAACCCACTGCAAGAGTGGGCTTCCGTTAACTTCCGTAAGTTCCTTCCTTAGTCGTCAGGTTAGAACCATCCTTCTTTAGACCTAGGTACACCTTCAGGTTGAACCATTCTTAGTCGCTTGACTGATATAGTTTCTCTATGCTCGTCTCCGAACTTTAGTCTTGCCTGAACCCCGCTGGGACTGTCGATAAGACCAAGCACTTCTGCATACTTGCCATGTTTATCAGTTAATGTTGAATCTAGTACTTTTGCTACTCTCATATTGCCTCTCTTAATGCTTTTAATGCCGCTTTGGGTGCTTTTTCTAACCCCGCTAGGGCTGTGATGTCTATTGTTAATAATTCTGCTAGTTCTACTACTAGTTCCAGCTTGGTGATTGGTTTCTCACCCGTTTTGGTTGTGTACTCTGTTTTCTTGTACACTCCTTCTCTTGATAGTTTACCTATGATAGATTTAACACTCTTATCCATATTAATTGCTAATGTTTCAACTGTTTCCCTACTAGGGTTTAATCTATACTGGTTTACTATAAATTCTACTTGGTCTTGTGTGTAGTTTAATGCCATGTTGTTATATCCTCCCAACTTTTTGCTAGTATTCTTACTTGGTTCTCACTAGAACCCCACTCTTCTGCTGCTATTCTGATTGCTTCTTCAAATCCATACTGCTGTTCCCAGCTGTAGAACTCTAACTCTTTATCTGTCATGATTCCTTTCTCTCATAAGCATCCATTACATCTTCTATAGACATTTGTGGTTGCACTATAGTAATATTCTTACCTTGTAGTTTATGTACTGAACCATTGTTATAGTAAACAAAATACCCCATACCAAAACCTAAGTCTCCAATATCTCCTTTGCATACATAGTGTTGAGATACTTGATTTCCCCACTCCTCTGCTGCTAGAAAAATTCTTCGTTTTTGAACTATGTCATCATACTGACTCATTATGCTCTCTCCCAGAATTGGTCTGCTAATTCATCTAGCACTTCATAAGGATAGATTGTTTCTCCATCTACTTCGTGTTCATCATGCCACTCGAAGTCATCATCACTACTGTTTAGACTAGGAAATAAGTCATCAAATTGTTCACACAATGCTGTGCCATCAGTCTCGCTGTAGTCTCCTTCCCAAGCACTCCAACCCTCATCATCATGAACTGTTCCATAGTATTGCTTACCCATGAAGTTTCTAAACTCATCTTCATAAGTCATACTAGCACTTACTTCAGTTTCATATGTATTTGCGTAGAATTCCATTAGATTTATTACTAACTCATGTGGTTGTCTCCATGCACTGTACCCAGCGATGTACCCATCTTGACATTCTTCAATGTGACACCATTTAGCACCTACTTCTTCACAGTACCAGTCATATGAGTTCTCTAACTCTCCATCTTTGTCCAATCGTTTTTCTACTAAGGACATGAATGGTTGATGCTCTATCTCAACCAACTCTGTTATCTCATAAGGGTTGCCTTCATAGTCGTTTCTAGTTCTTTTCTCGCTTATTACTGAGTTATTGAACTGTTCATCTTCAATACCTTCTATGTGTATTGTAAAGTATACATGATTTGCCATTATATGTCTCCCTTTTCTCTAAATTCAGAGCGTACGATTTCAAAACCATTCGGATATCTACTCTCTAGTTTATTAATGTTCTCGTCCATTACTTCGTCTGGAGTAAACCCAAGTGCTATACACCCTTGAACCCAGTACCAAAGTACGTCACCCAACTCTCTTTTCATGTGAAAAACTTCGTCGTTTGTGAACTGTGTATCGTTCTGAAATACTTTCTTTTTCACTACTTCAGCAAACTCTCCTGACTCTGCCATCATTCCTATCAGTGCAGTCATCAATCTTGCCATGTCTATTTCACACCCCACAAGTTGTCCGTTCACTATAGTGTGGTTTCCCATAAGTTTGTCCAATCTATCACACATTTTAGTAGTATCTTTACTTGTTTCTGATGTACAGGAGTCTACAAACCTTGCGTAGTCATTTATCTTACTCATTATGCTACTCCTCCAGCGATATCGCTTATGTACTGCTCTAGTTTTTCTACTGTTTCCTTATCGAAACCTAACTGTAGGTCTTCGCTAGTAATCCATCTACCATCTGCTAATTCGATGTCCATGTGTTCCACACCATTTCTGGTAGGACTTTCCCAATGTTCAAACTTCTTCTGTGTATCTTTAGGGTATGCTATCCTTTTTATTGTACTACCATTCGCTCGCATACCTACAGCGTAATGTTTGTTATATTTATTTGCCAATGTCTTTTACCTCTTTCTTTGGTATCACTTGATATGCACCTTTGTTATAAGCAATAGATACCGTGTACTGCTTTGATACTTCTTTTTTATACGAGTTGTCTACTGGTACTTTGTACTCTCCGACTGGCATACTCGGTATGCTACTCGCTTCTTTAAATTGTTTTGCCTTTTGTTTAGCGAAATTTGGCGTCGCTTTCTTACTTGTGTATAGTTTCTTTACTTTACGTTTACGACCATGTTGGTCATACATCATACTGCCCTTTATCATAGTATTTTACCTAGTATAAAAACCTGTAGAATTAGTACTAATACTGGCACTATTGTTCTTACTAGTTCAAGTCTATGCTTCATGTCTCTGATGTCATCTTCCATACGCTTTGCTCTTTTAGTCATTTATTTCTCCTTCTAATTTGATTTGATTTAGTTCACATACTCTGTTTAGTAGTATTTCATATTCTGCTGTCAATTCTACTATATGCTCGTTCAACGCTTCCAAGTCGTCAAGACACATCTTGATTTCTTCTTCCTGCACTTTTAGGTCTTGCACTAATCGTTGCATTTCTGTCCTTTCGACTGGAAAGCGTATCACTATCCCCATTATCGCCCCTGTCCTCTGTACTTCTTGAACGAACGCTTCTTGTTTTTGTTCATGTTCAGACTGACTCTCTTGTGGGAATCGCCCTGTGATGTTTTCTTTCTCACACTAACATGTTTCGCTTTGCCACTCCATCTCATGATTGCACCTCTCTATCTCTCCACACTACCTCAACTTTGCGTCTTGCTAGTTCGTTTAGACACTTCTGTCTTTGTTTTGGTTTAGTTCTATCCTCGTTGATTACTTTGAATAGTTCTTCTTTTGCTATATCTTTGATGTAGAAGTGCTTGTCTTTTAGTTTAGACGCTTTCACTCCACGTTTGTAGACTTTTTCACTTGGTTTAAATTTTGTTGGCATAATGCTCTCCTGTGTTGTATTGTTAAATTGGGGAGGGCATTTTCATCCCTCAGAGTATGTTCAGACATAACCTCCACACTCATTCATCTAGGAAAATGCGGTTTCCTTTTTCTTTTCATATAGATATTATACAGATGTTTGAGAGGTTTGTCAAGAACTATTTTGAATTAACACAAAGAATTTTGATGTTAAGTTATTTGAAGCAAAAAAATGGGACGCCGAAGCATCCCATCCAAAGTTATGTCTTTGTTGTTTAAAGTGGTCGTGTCGGCATAACTCACGAACCTGTCCACTGCGTAACTAGAGGTGATGGATATTACAAACTTCAATCGAAGGTGCACTGCTTATTTCGCATCACTTATTTACTATTGTCGACTAATCGAGTGCGTGATTCTACAACATATCTGTTGAGTGAAGGTGCGACCTCCGTACTCTCACCAATCTCTTTCCAACTTAATGGTAGCGACATTATCTAGTGCATCTGCCCCCGAAGTCCTAAGACGTTCTCGCTCTCGCAGTATGCGGTGGGAAGCATCACCCTTCCCTTACCCGAATTGATGTATCTGCTTACTTCCGTGACACCCTAAGGTGGCAGATAACGAGGTTTACTCTTTAGAATTTCGACTTGACAGTTAAAACTGAATCTCCTCTAATCTTCAAGCGTGGTTTCCTCACACTGGGGTTGATTATATGGTTGTAATCCACCCTGTTCAATTACCTCTACTTTAGTAAACCCGAAGGTCGTAACGCCCATTAAAGCAGTAAAACAAATCGCTTTTATACTATCGAGATAGTGCTGAAGTCTCTTGGTTCGTTAATGCCTTGCTTACTGCCCTTGCTTTCGTATTGCTACTAAGTTCGCAGGACTTACAGAAGGTATCCCCTCAACTCCTTTACCGACCAGTTAATCGGGTTATCACTCGCTCCTTGCTGCGGAAGGTATGTCTGATAACGACTCTCAAAAGCGGACATTATTCACAGTTAACGCAATCTCATCTATGTCTAAAGAGCATACGGCAGTGTTTAACGACTCGCCAGTCAAGTAGAAAACAACACTCGCTTATTTATTCGCTCTCCCTCCTCCGAAGAGTCTGGGGTCACTGCTAAATCATTTATTTTTACGATTTACAGTTGTTTTCTTTGTTTCTGAATATATATTATATCCACTTTTTAACCATTTGTCAAGAAGAATTTTGATTTATTTGCTACTTGGTAGTTGTAAATCTAACTCAGTCCCAACGGGTCTTTTTCTTAATTACAAGTATATTATAACCACTTTGTAACCATTTGTCAAGAACTATTTAAGGAGAACTTGAAAAACTTTGAAAAGGGCAGAGATACTTTGCAGGTCAAGAGTCGAACTTGCTACTTCCATTTGGTGTGCTTCCGAAGACACTTCTCCAAAGTAGATACCCTTTTCAAAATTGATTACTTAGGGTAATCA
>Ga0222716_10003156_pt1 | contig 13202 bp, 12 predicted proteins | sample C33_13DmetaG_FD_165044 | JGI IMG/M metagenome (GOLD analysis project Ga0222716, IMG submission 165044) | Estuarine water microbial communities from San Francisco Bay, California, United States - C33_13D | ecosystem: Environmental > Aquatic > Marine > Unclassified | place: USA: California... | reverse complement strand
ATCTTAGAACTGGTTCTTAATGTTCTCATTACATTTTGAACGCCAACTGCCTGATTCCAGGCATCCTCAAGTGCATGGTGAGCTAACACCGGAGGTCTTTCAGGATTGATGCCGATATCAAATAGTGTTCGTGTGCATCTAACCTGCCAAAAATTCCATGGAACTAATTTTTCTAGTTTTGCAAATACGTGTTCGCAGATAACAATGTCAAAGGCTGCACCGTGGCTCCATACTCGTTGTGCGCCCCAACAAAATTTATATAATTGATTGAATGCTTCTCTAATATGCACACGACCTTCTGTGCTGAATGCTTCGTCCTGTGCTTCTTTTGATTGTTGACCCCACCAAGCAATAGTGTCCTGGCTTGTGGTTAACCCTAGTTCATCACAACTGTCTATGTCTACTTTGATGTAAAGTTTTTCGCAATTCTTACTACGGAGATCATCACCAAAAGGATCAAATTTGATTGCACCGATTGTGAGTATTGATGCTGTAGGTTTCGTATCTAGAGTTTCTAGATCGATCATTATATCTGTATTCATTTCTTTTTGCCTTTCGAGTGTATGTTTATATTATAATTGCCTTTGCTATAAAAGTCAAGAACTATCTGTTTAATTCTAACTCTCTTTGTCTCTTTTTCCAACGCATAACGCCTGCCTTCTTTGCCTTCCTTCTTTTTTCACTAGGCTTTTCGTAATACTGTCTATCTCTTAGTTCTTTTAATAAACCAGCATTTTCAATTTTTTTCTTTAGTTTTCTAAGAGCCCTGTTAATGTCCTCACCTTCTCTAAGATGTACCACTAATCCCTGAGACTTCTGTTCAAACTCTCTTTTTGGACGCCTATTATCGTTGTGTTGATAGTGACTAAAGTTGTTCTTTTGTCTTTTATATCCTTGCATGTTTTTTGTATTGATCCTCCATAATCATTTTTATTTGTTCTTTAGATGTTATCCTGTTTCTGTTAACCTGTTCAAGTGACAGTAAGTTTCCAAAGTAATAGGAATTAGACTGTGCTGTAAAATATCCTACCATGGTTTGGTTCTGTGACTCTGCATTGTATACTATTATACTACATTTTGCTTTTTTGTCAAGTACCCAAGTGGTATCATCTTGCCCATTACAGATATAGATAACAGTGTTATCAATTTCATCCATATCATAAAGAACCTTGGAAATTAGTTGTGTGTGTTCTGGTAATAGATCGTACATTAATACACGGATACCGTCGACAAGTATATCATCGGGCGGAGTTACTAATGTTATTTTGTTATCCTTCACAATTGCCTTTCTTTCAATTTTTTCCAAACAGTACTTTCGTTCTGTTCTTCATTTTGTATATAGCCTATTCTTCTATCTCCTTGGATTTTTTTATCTGTTCCTTGCCCTCTTTCTCCATCCAATTCAGAATCTCTTTCTTTTTTTTTAATTCTTCTTCTGTTTCAACAACTTCGGTGTAAACGGGTTTACCAATTTTTAATTCTTTTTCTAGATCTGGCATTATTTGGAATTTGCTATCTTCCACAAAATCAGGTTGTGGTTTTAAATATTTCATCCAAGGATACTCATCTATCTGACCCTTACGGAATAATTTTCTTTGATACTTTAGGCTGTTCTTATCGCTCTCAGCCTTCCAGATACGAATTGCTTCTCTTTCTTCGTCGGTGAGTCCTTCCCAAAAGTCAGCATCGTCATCGTCTTCATCTTCGGGTTGTTCAGCAGCCGCCTTATTTGCAGCCTCGACCCATTCATTCCATTTTTCCAAATCATTACCCGGAACCTCTTCGGGCTCCTTGTCAAAATCCAATTCTAATTGATTTGGATCTACTTCTTCTGTGGATCGGGCTGTTCCGAGGGTGGTCCCCTCCTGGTCGGCTTTCTTCTTGTAAACCAGCTCATCGTCGCTCTCCTTATCAACGTCCGGGTCTATTTCTTCCCAGAGTAAATATTGGTCAGTCTTTTTTTTTGAAATTGCAGGTTCTGCTTTTAGTTCTTTATACTGGGCTTGATCCCAGGCTTCATTTTCTCTGTGTGCTTCTTCCCAATCTTCTTCCGAAAAAGGTGGCTCTGGATCTTCCGGTTGTGGATCCGGCTCCGGCTTTGGGGGCAAACTACCGCCTTTTTCCTCCCGATACCAATTAAATGTATATTGAGAAGCAATCAACAATAGAACTGCTAATGGGTCAAACACAAATATGATTATAATGATTACCCATCTAACAGCCGCTTCTAGTAGATTAGTATCTGCTTGTTCACCATAGATGAATTCAGCAATATACTTAATAGGACCTACCTCTGCTTCTAGTTTACGATATTCTTTTTCATAACCAAACTTTTCTTCGCGAACGGCGTCAATTGATGCTTGTTCAATAGCGATAAAGCCTTCGAGTTCTTCAATTCTTTTATCAATATCTACAGTTTTACTATTTGCCTGATTACGCAGGTCATTAATACGTTTATTATAGTCTGCAACATCTTTAGCATACTTGGCATCAATCTTAGCAAGGTCTTCATCTAACTTGGTATTGATTTTTAATATCTCTGCCTGTGCTCTTGAAGCCACACTTAATTCGTTGTCTTTGGCTTTCTTAACTGCGTCCTCGTATGCTTTGGTTCCGCCTAGTGATCCTTCAAACTTTTTCTCAGCCGCGGCAATTTCTGCATCACGTCTGTCCTGTGCTTGTTTAATTCTTAATTGTTGCTGTTCTATTTCAAATTTAGCATCTGCTCTAAAGGCATCTTTTTCCTGCTTGATACGAGCATAAATTTTATCCAAACCTTCTTGTTCTTTTTCAACAAGTCCGTCTACACGAACATCTTCACCCTTCATCAAGCGATCAAGTTCGCCACGCCATCTATCAATCTTAGCCTGGGCTCTTGTTTCTTTGTCGTTTAGTGTGTCAATAAGAGCAACTTGTTCTTGTGATAAACTTGTTTGTTCAATGTGTGCTTTAGATAGAAAGCCAAAGATACCCATTGATGTAATAAACATAAGAACAAGAACAGCAATGGAGAGGTATGTACGCATCCACCATACTGCTTTGTCCCAGTATCTATGTAACCATACGGCTGTAACTAGTTTACCAACTTCAAGTGAAACACCCATAATGATAATGGGGATTGTCGCCGCCGCAAATATTGCCGCCAAACCTGCTACGGAATAATAGATTGCTACCGCAGATATTGTGATAGCCGATAAGAATGTTATAAGTCCAAATATCATAGTCTAGTATTTACCTTACTTTATTGACAGAATTAAAATAGTAGTTTACTACGATATTCTATTTTAGTCTATCTTTTAGTTTATCGATTACGTCCGTTGTGGAAAGTCCAAGTCTTAGCAAAGTCACTAGTGCAAGCCATCTCGGTAATGCTTCTGTGTCTTTCTCGATATTGGATTAAACTTTCATAAATTCTACAATAACTTCCGCCTTTTGGAATAGTTTGTAAAACTCGAACGTGTCCTTGTGTGTCGTTCTTTGTGTCGTACCAACTAGTTTTTATTCCGTCATCTAGTTGTGTAATAGCAAGGTATACTGCTTGAACGTGCTTTTCGCTACTTTCTCTTGGTAAAGACCATTGCATATTTTCATATACTCTTACCAATGCAGATGCTGTGCTGGTTACTGCTGGTCTATCGTTATAAACAACCATATTACTACTTGCTGGTCCTTTGTATGACGAACAAGCAGATAAAAATAGTATGCTAGTTAGAATGATAGCCTGAAACAATTTCCCAGGTACCGTCCAGTTTGTAACACGCAATGCCTCTTTTCCAAACACCCTTGCCTCCTAAATTTATATAGTAATTAAAAGTATCGCAATTACTTGCAATACCACCGTCGTGTAAAAAATCTTTAGCACTGTCATCACATACTTGTTTTTCAACAACATTTTCTGAAATAACATTGCCATTCTTGTCTTTAACAACAGTATGTTCTGTTTGCAGATTACAATACTGTTCTGACCAAGGGCCTCCTGCATTTGCTACATTAACATATACTGTTGATAACAAAATTGCTAAGGCCAATGCTAAAATTATCCTAGGACCAATCATAGATTAGTTTCCTAGGACTTTTTTAGCGGCGTCATCAGTTGTGTCCGCAACATTACTTTTAGCAAGTCTTGGAGCATCGTACTGAGTAATCAGTTTATCGATATCACTCTTTGGAATTTTTACACTCACAAAACATCTCCAGTTGTTAATGTCTGTTTGACGATAACATTCTTTTTCGTTTGTGCTGTAAGTTCTCAAGATAGTATCTTTGATAACGTTTACAATAGTATCGTTAGATTGAGTAGTGCCTGTAGGGTTTTCAGCCTGACCTGTTTCACTATATTCAATAACAGTTCTATTGTTCATTTCACCGTTAACACGATCTGTGATTTTTGCTTTTGCTTTTAGTGTTGCCTTCTTAAGAGCCATTTCCATATCTGGTGAAACAGCCGTTGCTACCGCATAATAATAAGGTTGACGATTGATAAGATACCAACCTTCATTTCCTGTATCCTCTGCGTTAACAAACCAACGTGGAACCTTGTTTTCACTTGATTTCATCGTTGGCATATTGACAGTAGAACAAGCAGATAGACCCAAGCCTACCACAAGTGCCAATGCCATTGTTTTCATATTGCCTTTCATTTTTAAGCCTCCTTTTATAGCCTGTTTGTATATATTAACATCTTTACCGGTATTGTCAACCATAAAGTCATTAATTCCTTCTCATTTTGGCAATCTCTGTTGCCTGTTTTTTTCCAGTCTTGTCTTCGTCGTCTGCAAAGATTGGAACCATATTGGATTTGTGCATAGTTGCTATACCAATCAACCTACGTTCACCTGTGTACTGCATAGGTTCTTTTTTGGTGCATGGCTCAAACCCACCCTTGGAAACATAACTTGGAATACGATCCGTTTCTGTTTCTCTACGATATGTGCTTTCAGTGTGATGCCACGGAGTTCCAATAACTGTTGTTGTTTTGGTTTTAAGTTTTCCGTGTATGTATAATACATAATCATCAAAAGACATCATTTGATTTTTCAATCCAAGTTGTTTCATTTCTTTGTTATGAATTCTGTGTTGTTCTTTCCACTTGGCTATTTTAGCCTTTGTTGGTTTCTGCTTACGTACCCGAGTGTTGAGAGTTGTTAATCCTCTTGCAAGATGCATTGTCATTTTTGTAAACCTTTTTCTAAGATACCTTCAATTTCGTTAATTGATCTAATTACCAAGTTTGTGTATTCAGGATTGGTACTCCATTTTTGTAAACCATTTATTTGTTCTGTTAGATCGAGTCTATTGTTTTCATATTGATCTTTTCTTACAAATCTATATTCAGCATATGCAGGATGTTCATTAATTAATCTTATCATTTCCTGTACACTATGACACTTAGACGGAAACTTTCTTACACCAAATTTGGCGTTAGGTAAGTCTGCGGGTTTAACCTGAGGAACATCGGGACTCCAAGTTCTTATACCAAACAGATTATTTGCCACATTTGCAAATCGGCTTTTGCCGTAATCAGTTTCTAGTATTGCCATTCCAATTATAATATCTCTATGCACTCTTTGAGTGTAAGGTGTTGTAAGATTTACAAAGTTAATACATCTATTAACTGCCGTAATAAATTCTGCATTAGTACTGTAACTAATAGACGGCATATGTAAATCAAGTTGACTAAACTGTGAAATAACTTTCATCTCAATTTCGTTCATTATTCTTTTTGAAGTCCACTTGTTAGGAATAAATGTTCCTGCACCAAAAGTTACTGCAATAAGAATAATAAAGGTTATAACACCTATTGCTATTCTTTTCCAAGTAAGAGATAAAGTTATTGATTTATTCTGTTTAACCATTTCTAATTTGATGTAGTTGACGCATTAGTTTTATCCTAACACCGTGCCAAAAATCGATTGCCCAAGCACTTGCTTTGTTTGATTGTTGAAGCGAATCTATCATTCTATCAACAGAGTCAATTTTATCGCCCCAAATTTCTAAGGCACGATCCTTTTCTAAATAGACACTATTTTTAAATAGCATTATTTTGTTCCGTTCGTGCCAATATGAGATTTTGCTAGTTCACTTGCTTCTTTTTGGAAACGTCTTGGAAGACCAGTCCATCTTGTAACTTCTCCTGATGGATCAATCTTAAACGAACCTGCAACTGCGTAAATTTCATTGCCATCTTTATCTTCAGCAATCATTTTACGAACAACTCCGTTAATTATACCATTGCCTGTATCTCTGCCTAGTTCCCATTTATATTTGCCTGACGGTCCTTCATAAACTGATTCATCACCCCATGTAGTGCGACAAATAGTCCTGATGTTGTCTAGGACTTCTTGTGATATTGCCATTATATGCCTCTCCTTTATAAGTTTTAGTTTACTGTTAATACCAGTAATACCACTATATTATAGGAGGAATGCTATTTTGTCAACGACTGATTTTACCAATTTTACCAGATTATTGAATTTTGCCGGTTTATTAACCAAAAATAAAGGTTTCCCAACTCTTATGTTTAATATTATGATTTAAGTATTCGTGATTTCGAATTAGATCGTAGTAGGTTGGTCTCATGGGTATTCTATTAGGTTTTGGAAATAATTTATCTCCTTTAGCAACATTACAAGGACCACAGGCCGTAACTACGTTAGTCCAAGTTGTTTTACCACCCTTGCTTATGGGTAGAACATGATCCAATGTGCATTGAGATCTTGTCAAATTGGCATCACAGTATTGACAGGTATATGCATCACGCAACATTAGATTAAATTTTGTAAATCTAACAGAACTATTTTTTCTTATATATTTTTTAATCATCACAACCGCTGGAACCCGTGTTTCCCAATTGGGCGAACTTACCACCCAATCATCATACCATTCTAAAACGGTTACCTTATCAAGAACAAAATACTTGATAGACTCTTGCCAGGTAATAGTTGATAATGGTAGAATGGAATACGGTTTTGCATCGGCGTTGAGTACCAAAGTATCGGCCATTGATCAGAACTCCTTCTATGCTAATATTTATTAGATACTAGTTTTCAGATAAAATAAATGGTCGTTGTGCCGCCAATGGAAAGTATGCTATTCTAGGTATTCCGCCATGAACTGAATTAGCAACTGTATAGTCATTGGTGCTACCAGTGTCGTACATAACTTCTTTTGCGTTTGTTTCAAAATATTTTACTATCTGTGCAGGAGACCAATCAGGATGTGCTTGTTTTAACAATGCAACCATTCCCGCCATATTAGGTGAAGCCATTGAAGTTCCACTAATTTTAATTTGTCTAAAAGCATTATCATTGTAATAAAATACTCCACCTATAACATTTGTGTTAGATGAAGCACTCATTACTGTTGTTCCTACACAATATATATTAACTCCTGGACCTGATTGACTGTAACTTGCTTTTCTATCCAAGTAATAGGTTGCCGGGTCTCCTGGATACTGAACTGCTTGAGTACCTGTGTCCACAGATCCAACATTAAATCCTTCAGAATACGATATTACAGGATTGGCGGCGAAATTGGTTACTCCACTTAACAACGATGGAGAACCGCCTCTATGATAATACCAACGATAGTATATTACATTGTCTGCTGTAAATTCTAAATAATTATCCCAGTCAAGACCACCTGGTTCATCAACTTTCATATTATCATTGCCAGCCGCCATACAAACAATAATACCTGCATCGGCTAGTTGTTTTATATCAGCATCAGTTGATGTTACCCTTGACGGATACCCATATACCTGTTTGCTGTTAAACTGACCTTGATATTCTCCGTTGATACCATACTGTCTTAGATTAACACGAGTAGTTTCTGTATGTGTAACTCCTCTATAAGATCCACCAGTTAGAAAATATCCACTGTCAATACCTCTACTAAACTGTATTACATTAGGAGTGTCTGTTGTGTTTAGATATATAACATACCCCCAACTTTGATTAACAACTGTAGGTCTTCCTGTGTATGCGGCATCATTGGGATCATTCTTTTTATTGTGCCAAGCAAGTAAGGTGTCCATAGCAGTAGAAATAGCCAATGAACCTGAATTATCCAACACCGCTTGAATATAGATATCAGCATTTCTGGCCCAACCAAATGTTTTTCCTGCTACGGTTCCGGAACAGTGTGTTCCATGGCCGTGTATATCTGAATAGTGATTGGCTGGCATTGTTCCTGCTACACCTGAAATATTAAACCAATCTACTTGTTTTAATCTTGATGTTCCTCCAGTATTTTCCCATTCTGGATGATTTGGTTCGACACCGCTATCTTGAATTACAACATCAACTCCGGTCCCGTCAAGAACATAATCATATGTTCCTCCAGGATCACTAAAAGAAGTTCCATAGTTGTTTGTTTCTGATATGTGTCGTAGCAATGCCCAAGAACTTTGGCTTCCTGTAGAACTACTATTCTTATCAAATATCGTTTCTTGATATGCTCTTAGGGTTGGAGGTGGTATGTGAGCCACACGCTTAACATCCTCTATTCTAGGATCTAATTTTAATTTGTCTTTTTCTTGCTTTGTAAGATAATAGTGTGTATTTCTTTTGTTAACAGGTCTTAGATTAGCAATTTCAACAGATCTATCAGGAACAATACTGCTGTCAACATTAGGATCTCTAGCAGTCCAATTGATTAAATCTCTATGAACTTCTTCCCAGTCAACACCTTCTTTAACAGTTACTACGTATTCTATTTCGCCTAAGACGTGCATATCTAATCCTTAAACAATAGTTAGATTACCTACCATAACCGAATGAAGTGTACATTGATAAACCAATGTTGTATCACTTGGTTCGTGTGGTACTTCAAAAACTTGTATTCCAGATTGTGATCCTGTGACTCCTTCTGTAAATGCACCACCACCATTTGAAGTTCTAATAGCGAATGGATGACCGCCACCTGTGGTATTATTAAAGATATAAGTTGATCCTCTGTACAGTGTAAAATTAGGATTGTCTGTTGTATTGCTTACACCAGGACCGCTAAATCTATATGCACTTGAGGCATTCGCTGTAATTTCATAATAGTATGTTGGAGTAGCAACTGGTTTCCATGCTGAGCCATCATACATAAATTGATGGTAATTAGCATCCATTACAAGAACAACTGTTCCTGTGCTTACTGTGAGTGATCCAAGATCGTTAAAAGATTTAACAACGTGTCTAAACGGTGCTTCTGCTTTAATTTCTGTTCCAGCATCAAGTGTTAGTGTTGTAGGTGATGCTAGTGTCCAAGTACCTGTTATAGTAGCCGGTGCTTGAATAGTGTTTGCTTCGATTGTTGTCGCTGATAAAGTAGTAACACCAAAAGTACCTTGGCTAATATCATATGTCAATGATGCTGTTGTTTTACCAGCCTGTTGTCCTGTTGCAGTGTCATACAATGCAATATATTTTACTCCGGAACTAACAGTGGTAATGTCTGTGTACGTTGAAATATTTGTATCAACATATGCTTTAATAGATTCGGATGAAGATAATGTCGAAGCAAGAGCAGTTAAAAAAGTATCATCGTCAATAACCTGATTAGCAATGAATCCTTCATCGTTTGTCCATTGACTGATGTTACCTGTTTTATTTGTAAATGCTGTTGAACTAGATGCAGTTACATATCCGCTGTCGTTTGTCCATTGACTGATGTTACCTGTTTTATTTGTAAATGCTGTTGAACTAGATGCAGTTACATATCCAGATAAGTCAGGTGGAGTGTATGTAAACACACCTGAAATATTATTATATGTTAGTGTGCCATTACCACTTGCAGTATTTTGTGTAACACTTAAATCTGTTAGAGCAATACCGCCACCGCCGCCTCCGGATTCAACCGCTGGTACCCAATTATTACCATCAAATTTTAATACATAACCTGTTGTAGGAGTTCCTGAATAACTTACATTTGCTAGATCGTTTAAATTCGATGAAGTTGTTAGATATCCTGCTAAACTAGGACCATTTATTGTTATGTTACCTTCAGCATCACTAGATGTTGTTATACCATTAGCACCTACAAATTTAATGCTTTCGTCATTTCTAACAATTCTTAGTGTTGAATCATCTGCCGCAACACTAAACATAAACGAATCTTCTGTGTTTACAGTACCTGGTGCCCACATTGATCCATTCCAAACCAATGCTTGTCCATTAGTTGGAAGTGTTACAGCAACGTTATTTAGATCGCTCAATTCAGCGGCCGCAATTCTTAAATCTGCTCTTGTGTCCGCTCTTGTATTTGTAAAGTATAAGTTGGTTCCTTCAGGTAAGCCGGATGTACTTGTAATACCAGCATAATTGAAGTTACCTGTATTTGAATCGTAACTTAGTGTACCAACACCACTTGATGTTGCACTTAAATCTGTGTATAGTATTCCACCACCCTGTGCACCGCCAATGGTTCCTGGAATCCATTTAGCAACACCGGCGTGCCAAATTAATGCTTGTCCTGTGTTAGGTGCATTTGATGTTGTGTCCACATCAGACAGATCACCAACCGAAGCCAAGGCAATACGTTCATCTGCTCTAGCATCTGTATAATATAATTTAGTACCTTCTGCTAGATCTCCTGTATCTTTTGTTGCAAGATCTGTATCAAATAATGAACTAGCATAGTATTTGTTCGTTGAGCCTTGTGCAAGATTATCTGTTGTTTTGGTTGCTAATCTCGTATCAAAATCTGAATTTGCTAGAGCAGATGTATAATATAAGTTTGTTGTACCTTCAGTTAAATCATCTGTGTCTTTTGCCGCGAATGCTGTATCAAATCTGTCTTGCCTGTAGTATAAGTTAGTTCCTTCAGGAACGTTGTTTGTTGATAATGACAACCATTCTAGTGCCGTACCACCTGCATTGTTAACTAAAATAAATCTCGGTCCTGCCGCAATAATATTTGGTGTATCTGTTAGGTCCGTGAATGATAAAGGAGCAGGTTGCACAACTCCTGGTTCCCATTGTTGTCTAACACTTGACCATATTAATGAATTTCCATTAACAGGTGTTATTGTTTGTGTGTTAACATCAAATAGTTCTGTAATACTTGTTGTGGAAAGTGCCGCGGTTGTAAAGTACCCTACTGTTGAGTGATCTCCCCAACCGTACGCTGTATTCCAATTGGCCGATCCAGCATTAACAATTCTTGCATCAACCTGTGCATCAGTGTATTGCACAGCACCACCAGATGTTAAATTAACAGGATGCCATCTTCCTAATGCTGTTGAGTATGATAACACCTCGCCATCTGCCGCACCTGCTCTATCCAATGATAATGTTGCTAGTGTTCCATCAAGTGCGTTAACTAAAACTGTCGAATCTTCTGCAAAAACACTACCTTGAAGATCGCCTGAAATCTGTCCTGTATTTGTAAACGGACCTTGAATTGTTACAGTTTCGTTTGATGCAAATACTGTTATACCTCTAGTTCCTTCAAATGTAATATCATTACCAGGAGCCGGTACATTAAATCCAGTTGAATCATTTCCAACAAATCTTAATCCACTACCAATACCTGTTAGATAACCTGCGTCATTGACAAGTTTGCTAACACCCTGTCCTGCTTCCACATAATCTTTTAATACTCCTGTTTGTGCAATACCTCTAGTATCAAATTCAATATAGTTGTAAGTACCTGGACTAATATTTGATAAGTTTAAATTTAATGATGTATTAATGCTTGTTCTACCACTACCAGTAATATCTCCGTAGAGTGTAATTACATCGTTTTGTGTATTGTATCCTGCATCGTTGGTAAATGTGCTTATGGCATTAGGAACATCAATTGTAATTTTTCCTTCAGCATCACTTGACGTTGTAACAACTCCACTACCAACAAATTGAATTGTTTCACCACTGTTAATAGTTCTTATAGAACTATCGTCTGCTGTAACGTTAAATGCTGTAATGTATCCAACGTCATTAACAAATAAACTTAATGGACTGCCTGCACTTAATCCTTGTGTTACAAATCCTGCATCGTTATTAAATTGTGAAATATTTAAATTTGTAAATGATACCGGAATGGTTACGCCACCCGTTCCATCAAACGATATAGGACCGCCGGCAACAACACCTGTAATTTCAAAAGGTCTTGGAGTTTCCAGTGCAACCGCTTCTTCGGCAAGTGTTGCTCCAGGCACTGTTCCATTAACAGCATCTACTAATATGCTTACTCCGTCATTAGCATAAACATTTCCTTTTAAACTTCCAACGTGTTGTGTATTTTGTTGTGTGTATGCTGTTAGGTCTGATGTTAATGCAACTGTTCCTGTTGCATCAGGTAAACTAATTGTGTTTGATCCTGTAGGATCTATTGCAATAATTTTTGTATAATTTGCATCTGGTGTAGCACCATCAAATTGTAATCCATATGTTGATTCAATTTGCACGTCATGATTTAATTTGATAAATCCATTACCGTATGTAATACTATCAACAGAACTTCCTGATTGATAACTTCTTAAAATACCAACCGAGGTTTCACTGTTAAGAGTTTTATTTTTAATCTGCCATACAGCAGAACCATAATCATGAACTTCGTTGTTACTATTTTTAGCCTGTGCTAAAATACCACCAATGTAGTCATTGTTTTGTACACTTGCATCTCTGTCACGCATTGTTGTAACATATGGTCCAGGAGCAGTTGTGTTTACCGTGCTGGTTACAGTTAGAGGTGAATTATTACTTGTTGAGATCGAGATTGGTGTGTTTGTTATTGCACCTCTACCTGTAACACTTGCTAGTGTATCTGACTCTGTTGTTAGATAACCGGAATCGTTTGTAAATTGTGAAATGTTTCCACCAGCGGAAATAAACTGTGTTGTTGAATTATCAAATGTTGATAGATCGGTTGATACATTAATAGTAATCGCACCTTCTATATCCGAACTTGTTGAAACTGCACCGCTTCCTAAAATTGAAAGTGATTCACCTGCGTCAATTCTTTTGATAGCAGAGTCGTCAGCGGCAACATAAATTGCTCCGTCACCAATGCCTGTTCCACCACCTTCACCAAACGATAGTTTGCCGTTTATAACTTTTAATACCTGTCCTTCTGTTCCAATAAAGTCAGGTAAACTATAAACTCCATTTACATTAACTTTGGTTGTAGATATTTCTCCAACACTAATATTGTTTGTAGTTGTTGCACCTCTACCAGTTACTGAATCTAATGTGTCTGATTCTGATGTTAGG
>Ga0222716_10003155_pt1 | contig 13203 bp, 16 predicted proteins | sample C33_13DmetaG_FD_165044 | JGI IMG/M metagenome (GOLD analysis project Ga0222716, IMG submission 165044) | Estuarine water microbial communities from San Francisco Bay, California, United States - C33_13D | ecosystem: Environmental > Aquatic > Marine > Unclassified | place: USA: California... | reverse complement strand
TCGAACTTAAAGATATTGTTGATGCAGGAGCAGATGGTCCCGCAACATTACTGAACAAAGCATACTATATGTCTTTCTTGTCAAGTAACGATGCTTGGTTGTATGATAGCGATGCGGGCGGGTTATCATTACTCGAAAATGATCGTAATACACGAATCATAAACTTCACACCCTCTACTGTTCCGGTAGGAATTAACAATCTTTCCCCGAGCAATCAAGACAGCGCACAAGTTGCTGGTGCGGGAACTGCACTTGTTCTTGATTATGATTCTGATAATGGTCGAATATATCTTGAAGGTAGAAACAATGCTCTGTTAGACACAGGTCTTGCGGGTGGTACTGCATTCACAGTTAAAAATAGTACTGGATCAACATTGTTGAGTACAACATTAACTTCTATTAACACAGTGGGCGTTAACAATTATCCGTTAGATTATAAGACTTCTTTGAACGCAGTTAGTTCGTCTGGATGGGCAACCCCAGCATTCGATTTAGTGAATGAAGGTAATGTAGAAGGCGAACCACCACCCGCACCAGTTTGGACATTTATGTACAATCCAATTGGTGGAGACGATCTTGGATTTCAGCCTGGTGGATCGCAACCATCGGCACCGGATCGAACGTATATAACATTCAACGTTGTGTGGAAAGAACTTAATCAGTAAGATGGCATTTATTCATCATCAATACGGTAACAATTGGAATTGGGATCCTGTTCTTGGGTATCCCAATCAGAAGGTAGCATTTGATGGTCGGAATAAGATCATATATGTGAGTGAAGGTGTGACAGAACTAGATGTAAAAGTGGATATATATTCCGCGTGGAAAGAATGGACGCTGGAATCACCTGAGTATCCTGCCGCAATTGGATGGAAACGAGCAATCAGTGCAATTGGTGGTGAACCACTAAACGATACACTGAATGTTGGTTCGACTTTCTTCTTGGAAAATGGATGGAGAATACAACCGTTTGCCAGTGGTCAACCATACCTTTTAACTGTGAACGGAAACATTTATACACGAGAGGCGGGTGGTAACCCATTCCTTTTCGCAGAAGGTGTATCGGTTAACTTGACACGTTCTAACCTTGTTGACCAATTAGTTGCTTCCGCTTCGATCACAGAAATGGATTACAACAACATAGCAAACAAAGTATGGGAATACAGTCAGTCTGTGAATACTGGTAGTAATTCATACGGAGCACTTACTAAAGGTATAGATAGTGACTTAACAACGGTTAAAGTACGAATTGATAAAACTTTAACTACAGGCGAGTTTTTAGCATTTAAATAAAGGAGATATAATATGAGTGAGAGTGAAGTTTCACAAACGGTTGTAGCACAAGTCGAAGCGGACCCGATTGAACCTAATAATCGAATTGCAGATTTGTTAGCTGCCATTGAAGGCGAAAAACATAATGACGCAGAAAAACTTTTCACTGACCTTCTCCAAGACCGGGTAAGTGACGCTATTGACCAGAAGAAAATTTCTGTTGCAACAGGCATTTATGGTATGGGAGAACAAGAACTCGAAGCAGAAGAAGAAGATGATTATTATGATGTCGAAACATCTGAAACTGAAAATTAAATATTTTATAAATAAAATGTATGAAAACATTTAAAAATTTAAGAGAATCTGCGAAAAAGAAAATGCCGCCTGGGGATCATGTGTCCTCTAAAAAGGTTGGCAAAGTTAATGTAATGGTGCATAAAGATACAAAGGGTTTCGTTGTCTACATTGACGGCGAAAAATTAGACACTTACAAATCTCAGAAAGAAGCAGAGAAAATGGGTGTCGCTTTTGCTAAGGAAATGTAAATGAAACTTATTGCCGAATATATGGAACAAGATTTAAATGTTATCACCGAAGCGAAAGAAGGTGGTGGCAAGTCTTACGTTATTGAAGGTGTATTTGCACAAGCAGATCAAAAGAATCGAAACGGCCGTGTTTACCCAAAAGCAATTATGGAAAATGCGGTAAACAAGTACGTAAATGAACAGGTTAAACAGAAAAGGTCTGTGGGTGAGTTAAATCATCCCGAAGGTCCGACTGTTAATCTAGATAAAGTTTCTCACCTTATTACTAACCTACAATGGGAAGGTAATAATGTAGTAGGAAAGGCATCTATTCTTGATACTCCGAATGGTCAGATTGTTAAAGGTCTACTCGAAGGGGGAGTCAAATTGGGTGTTTCAACTCGTGGTATGGGTAGTCTTGAGAATAAAAATGGTGTGATGTACGTGAAGGAAGATTTTCTTCTTAATACCGTAGATATTGTCCAAGACCCTTCAGCTCCCGGTGCGTTTGTTAACGGCATCATGGAAGGCGTTGATTGGGTTTGGAACAACGGCATCATTCAACCTCAAGAAATTGAAAAAATGGAGACAGAAATTAAGAAAGCTCCACGCACTGATCTCTACGAGACTCAGGTTCGTGAGTTTAAGAATTTCCTCTCGTTACTCAAAACAAACTTTAAGGAGTAAAACACATGTCTGATCAAGAGAACATGATTGATGATGTTGAACTTCCTGAGTCGTCTGAGGACCAAATCGAGGAAGCGAAAGGTCACGATCCTGAAGATGCTGAAAAAGACTCAGTAGATTCAGTAGACACGGCAGCAGATGCTACTAAGCAAGTTGCCGCTCCGAAGACTAAAGCAGGAATGATCAACGCAATGTATGGCAAGATGCACGCTATGAAGAAGCATGAACTTCAAGCCATGTATAGTAAAATGCAAGAAGAAACTGAAGTGGAAGAAGGTGAAGAAGTTTTAGAACTTCCCGAATTTTCTATCACGGATGAACTGAAAGCATTAGTTGAATCAGAAGCAACTTTGTCCGATGAATTTAAATCGAAAACTGCTGTAATCTTCGAAACTGCAATTCGTTCCAAACTCTCTGAGGAAGTGGAGCGTCTGGAAGATGAATATCAATCACGTCTCAATGAAGAACTGAACGCAACCCGTGAAGATCTTGTTGAGAAGGTTGATAACTACCTCAACTATGTAGTTGAAACTTGGATGGGGGAGAACGAACTCGCTATTGAGTCTGGTCTCCGTACTGAAATTGCTGAAGGTTTCATGAATAACTTGAAAGAGTTGTTCGTTGAATCTTACATCGAAGTGCCCGAATCTAAGGTAGACCTGGTTGACGAACTTGCTGCATCAGTTGAAGAGTTGGAAGAAAAACTCAACTCACAAACTGGTTCAGTATTAGAAATGCGTGAAAAATTGGAAGAGTACCAGCGTGAAACGGTTGTCCGTGAAAGTGCTCGTGATCTTGCTGACACGCAAGTAGAAAAATTACGATCTTTGGTTTCTTCTCTCGACTTTGAAGATGAAGAGTCTTTTGCTGAAAAAGTTAAGACAGTAAAAGAGTCATACTTTAAGAAAGAAGTAACTTCAACCGAAGAAGTAATCGAAGAAGATTGGGATTCTGAATCTACAGTTGAGTCTAACTCAATTATGGGTCAGTATCTTTCTGCAATCAAAAGAACTAATAAGTAATAATTAAGGAGTAACAAAATGCAAATTTCTTACGATAAACTCGTTGAGAAGTGGGCTCCCATTCTGAATGAAGAATCTTCTGGTGTTATCAAAGATTCTCATCGTCGGGCGGTAACTGCTGCTATCTTGGAAAACCAAGAGAGAGCATTTGCTGAACAGGCACAATTGATGGAAGTCAACACTAACAATTCAGTAACCTCAGCACCTGGTTCAGCTGGTTCTAACTGGGACCCTATCCTCATCGCACTCGTTCGTCGTGCAATGCCTAACTTGATGGCATATGACGTATGTGGCGTACAACCTATGACTGGTCCTACTGGTCTTATCTTTGCCATGAAGGCACAACATAAGACACAACGTGGTGGCGCAGAAGTTAACGAAGAAGCTTTGTTTAACGAAGCATACGCACCCTATTCAGGGGATTCAAGTTTGTCACAAGACGCCAATACTTATGGACCCTCTGGTCTGGCTGGCGCTACTGACTCTGATGCTCTTGGCTTTGCAGACGGTGGTATCGTCGACTCAGGTGATAAGTATATTCCTGCTGGTGTAGGAGCAAATGGTACTGGAATGACTACAGCAGCTGCCGAAGCACTCGGTACTGGTAATGGTTCTGGAACTTTTGCTGAAATGGGTTTCACGATTGAGAAAGCAACTGTAACTGCTCGCAGCCGTGCGTTGAAAGCAGAATACACGCTTGAACTCGCTCAGGATCTGAAAGCTATTCACGGTCTTGACGCTGAAACTGAATTGGCAAACATCTTGTCAACTGAGATTCTTGCTGAAATTAATCGTGAAGTTATTCGAACGATTAACGCACAAGCTAAGATTGGTGCTCTTCAAGCAAACGTAACAACTAAAGGTATTTTGGACCTTTCTACTGATGTTGATGGACGTTGGTCTCTTGAGAAGTTCAAAGGTATGTTGGTACAGATCGAGCGTGAAGCAAACGTAATCGCAAAAGAAACTCGTCGTGGTAAAGGTAATGTTGTCATCTGTTCTTCAGATGTTGCTACTGCTTTGACTGCTGCTGGTATGTTAGATTACTCGCCTGCTCTGTCTACGAATCTTCAAGTAGATGACACTGGTAATACTTTTGCTGGTGTATTGAATGGTCGTACTCGTGTATACATCGACCCCTATGCAGTTGCTGACTATGTAACTGTAGGTTATAAGGGTTCAAATCCTTATGATTCTGGTGTGTTCTATTGCCCTTATGTACCTCTTCAGATGGTACGTGCGGTTGGTGAGAATGATTTCCAACCCCGCATCGGGTTTAAGACTCGTTACGGAATGGCGTCAAACCCATTCGTAGGTGCTACACCTTCTAACGGTCTTGCTGCAGTACGTACAAACCAGTACTATCGTATTTTCCGCGTGGATAACATCCTCGACTAATAAAAATAACGATGGTTATAAAAATTTGGGCACCTTCGGGTGCCCTTTTTTTATGCAGCGTTTCTACCTTCCTCATCGAATAATGTCTATTTCGTCAGCGTTAGTGTTCCATGTTTCTAATTGGGTACGTAAACGACCCTCCGATTTGAGAGTATCGTATCGTTTTGATGCTTTATTTCTCCACCACTCAACAATATTCTCAAAATTGAATCTATCGTAATTTTCTGCTTTTGTCAAATCATTTCTTTTTAAATTTAAAAAATCTTTAACAGATTGTGCGTCATAACCATAAGTGGATACATATGACCTTTTCTTTTCCGTAAGATTTAGAGCATTAGAATACACATCACAAAACTTTTCATAAGCAGATTGGTCGTGCATTTTAAGTGATGCTTTTATTACACTAACCATTTTCGTTTGTGTTTTTAATTTACGTGAAGACGCTTCACGGTCTACGATTCTTTCACCTTCATTTCTATCTGAAAACCATTGGTCGAGTTTACGATATTTTACATCATTGATAAGAGGTGCAAAATTTGAATCTGTTAGTCCGGTAAATCTCAGGAAAGGTTTCATACCATCATATTGACTTGATGATTTGCTAGAACCATATAAAGAGGTTGTTTCAAAGACACAGAAATTACTATCATATTTTTTATTTAATATATTTCTCACTTCATGTGATGTGCAAATAGCTGCACACAATTTTCCACCAAGAGCATTAAACCCAAAAGGTTGACTTGCTACAATTGTAAATCCCATGATTGTTGAATTGTTAAACCTCTTCATGACCTCAGTGTTATATGAATCGAGAGGGTTTCCTAACCATTCATTACGCGGTCTAGAGTTGATAACTGGAGAACCTAAACGTATCATACCTAAAATTGAATTGGTGTTTTTTTCTTTAACTAAAAGACATAATTGTTTGCCCGGAATACTTTGTTCGATTACAGCTGAAGTGACAATTTCACAATAGGGATAAAACTTAGATACCTTTTCCACGTGGAAAGAAATTTCCATATCTTTAGGATGAATAGTATGTCCATCATAAAAATCATTTTCAATGCCCATGTCAGGCAAAGACTGGGGAAAAGATTCCATACGTTCCATTTTAACAGTACGCATATAATCATCAATACGTTCGAAGTTACCAAAGAACTCTTCGAACACATTTGCTGCGTAGTGTGCATCGGATTTAGATAAAATCATAAAATAAACTCTCAAACAATAGAGATAGTATATAGCATTTTTCCCAGTATGTCAAGGTATAAATAGAAGAAACGATTAAGGGTTTACACACCGTGGCAGAACTGACAACTAACATTAACTATCTCCAACCTACTGGATTTGCAATCTCTATCTCTAAAGAGAACTATCCGAATATTCAATATTTCGCTCAGTCGATGTCTCACCCCGGCATTACTATTGCAGAGATAGACCAAGCATTTCCAAGAGCGAACGTGCCCATGATTGGCGACAAAATACGTTTCGATGAAGTATCATTCACTTTTCTTCTTGATGAAAACATGGAAACCTATAATGAAATGTTTGGATGGATTAATCGTATTGTCAACGAACAGTTTAAGACTGCTGGAGATTCTATGTTAAATGGCATATCTTCAGAAGCTGACATCACGGTTACTGTCCTTACTAGCCACAACAATGCGAACAAACAAATCAAATATATAAATGCGTTTCCGATTAACATTGGTCCGATAGAATTCGGCACCACCAATTCGGAAGTTATACCGTTAACCTTTACGGCCTCTTTTAAGTTCTCGTACTTCGAGTTGCGATAGTCCCACTTTTGTGGTATTATATTATGAATTGTATAGGAATTTATCATGGACCTAAAAAACATTCTTGCGATGTGGGAAGAGGATTGTGTTATACCTTCGACACACCTAGATGAAACATCTCGAAACACGCCTTCGTTACACTCCAAATATCTGGCTCTTTTGTCAGATACGAAATTAAAAATGAAAGATGCTGAGTTCAAACAAAAAATACTTCTGAAAGACAAGTGGTTATATTATAACGGAAAGTTAGATCAAAAGTCAATAGATGAAAAGGGATGGGACCCAGACCCATTTGATGGACTTAAAATACTCAAGGGTGAAATGGAACACTATTACGAAAGCGACCCCGAGTTACAACAGTCTGAAGCGAAAATACAGTATCTTAAAACTGTGATAGATACTTTGTCAGAAATTATTAATAACCTTAATTGGCGCCACCAGACAATCAAAAATATGATTGAATACAAAAAATTTGAAGCTGGATTTTAGTGATAAAACTTAAACTCAAAAATCATGCGATGTTACAGTTGGTCGAATGTAACCCAGGCCTCGCACAAGAATTGTATGATTATTTCTCTTTCGATGTGGAAGGCGCAAAGTTTATGCCTGCCTATAAGTCACGTCGGTGGGACGGCAAGATCCATTTGTTAAATCGAATGAACGGTGAAATCAATGCGGGTCTTTTGAGTGAGATAGAAAATTTCCTTTATCGAAGAGGGGAAAGGGTTGTATACGAGTCTACTGAATATGGTATGCCAGGCGTTATTAATAAAATCAACCATATGGAAATTATGCGGTGGATGGAGGGGTTGGATCTACCTTTTAAACCTAGAGACTATCAGTACGAAGGGTTCACACACGCATTAGAAAATAAAAGATGCGTATTGGTTTCTCCTACAGGTTCAGGCAAATCCTTTCTTATATACCTCCTGATGCGGTGGTACCTTGACCGACATGAACAAAAAGTATTAGTTATTGTTCCTACTACTAGTCTTGTAGAACAGATGAGTAATGACTTTACAGAATACGGTTTTGACCCAAATTTGTTTCATAAAATATATAGTGGTAAAGATAAAGAAACAAATAAACCAGTATTGATTAGTACTTGGCAATCTATTCATAAATTGGGACCCCAATGGTTTGAAAAATTTGGAATGGTTATTGGAGACGAGTGTCATGGTTTTAAAGCAAAATCTCTCTCGTCAATTATGAACAAGGCGTTTAATGCTGAGTATCGTTTTGGTACAACTGGTACTTTAGATGGCACCAGCGTCAACCAGATGGTCTTAGAGGGACTTTTTGGGCCAGTGCTTAGGGTTACTACTACTGCGAAACTACAAGAAGAAAAAACTCTAGCTAAATTAAATATTGATATAATAGTTTTAAAATATAATCAAGAAATTAAAAAAACATTGGCCAATGCTACCTATCAAGAGGAAATTGATTTTCTAGTATCATGTGATGCCCGTAATAAGTTTCTGCGTAACTTAGCGTGCAGTCTGGATGGGAATACGCTTGTCCTTTTTAACTTGGTTGAAAAACATGGGAAAGTGTTGAGAGATCTAATAGAAGACAAGATAGAAGAGGGAAGGAGATTGTTTTATGTATCTGGAGAAACTAAAACTAATGATCGTGAAGCGGTTAGAAAAATTGTCGAGTCACAGTCAAATTCTATTACTCTCGCTAGTTTGGGGACTTTTAGTACTGGGATTAATATACGGAATATCCACAATATTGTATTCGCCTCTCCCAGCAAATCTCAAATAAGGGTGTTACAGTCTATTGGTAGAGGATTAAGGATTTCTGAGAACGGCCGTAACACCAGACTGTTTGATGTTGCTGACGATTTGCGTAATAAAGGGAAACCAAATTTTACCTTGCGACACAGCGCTGAAAGAATAAAGATATATAATAGTGAAAAGTTTCCTTATAAAATAAACGAAGTTCAGTTATGAAAAAAGACACTATTAAACAATTTGTTTTAACTAATGGACATGAAATTATTTGCGATGTTATAGAATGGACAGAAAAAGAGTTTACTGAAATCGTCGTTAGGAATTGTATGGAAATAATTTCTGTTATAAATGATAATCAAAAAATTTATATTTTCAAACCTTGGATGCAATATCAAGAAAGTCATTCTGACCTAGTTGTTGTCAATTCGGATCATATAATATCAACAGCGATTCCTAATAAGTACCTCATTTGGCAATATGAAAAAGCTGTAATGGACATGCATGAAACCAGTACACAACGGGCCTATGAGTTTAAAAAAGAAAGAACTGAAAGATATCAGGAAATGATTGCAGTACTGAACACCATTAGTGAGAGAGAAAGTTATAACCGCATATATGATGATTCTGATGTTAAAAGTAATATTATACAGTTTCCTATTTTTTAGGTATATTCATCCCTGTGGCACTGAAGCTTTAGGGTAACACATTTCTTCCACTTTGTCAAGACCCTTGCAATAAAAAATATTTTGTGTAATAATAGTGAAATGATTTAAGGAGTTGTTATGGAAACAAAATTAAAACCTAAAGAAAAACCGCATTATGTTAACAACGCAGAATTTTCTCAGTCTGTTGTAGAATACGTTAAGTCTGCTCGTCAAGCAAAGATAGACGAGTCTACTAAACCAATGGTACCAGATTACATTGCCCGATGTTTTTTAAAGATTGCCGAGGGTCTTTCTCATAAGGCGAACTTTGTTCGTTATACATACCGTGAAGAGATGGTGATGGATGCTGTAGAAAATTGTCTGAAGGCAATTGAGAACTATAATATAGATAAGGCAACTCGCACAGGAAAACCTAATGCGTTTGCATACTTCACTCAGATTTCTTGGTATGCATTCCTACGCAGAATACAGAAAGAAAAGAAACAACAAGATATAAAACTTCGTTATCTTTCTGAAACTGGCCTTGAACAACTAGTTGCGGAAGAGTTTGAAAACAATCCAGCTGCACTACAAACACAAGCATTTATTGATGACCTTCGTGAACGAATTGATATTGTTAAAGAAAATGACCAAGCAGTTAAGAGTTATGCAAAGAAAGAACGTAAAAAAAGATCTCGTCACGTAGATTCGGACTTGACAGACTTTTTGATTTAGTGTATAATGTTTATTAAATTGTGGACTATCTGGAAATACGCTTTAGGTGGTTTCTCTGACGATAAAACGGAACCATATGATAATTATGTTGCACTCCTACGGACAATGATTGTCGGAGTGAACTTTCTAACATGTTTTTTTATAATGGCAAACGTGGTACATAACTGGTGAAAAAATGCTCGTAGCAATATTAAACGATACCCATGCGGGTATACGGAACAGTTCTGAAATCTTTATGGACTATCAAGAGAAGTTCTATCGTGATGTTTTCTTTCCATACCTCGAAGAGCATGGTATCAAAAAGATCTTACACTTAGGAGATTACTATGAAAACCGTATTTCGATCAATTTTAAAGCACTTAATCACAACCGCCGTATTTTCCTTGACGTTCTTAGGGATCGTGGCATTCATATGGATATCATACCTGGTAATCATGACTGCTACTTTAAAAATACCAATCGGTTAAACGCACTCAAAGAACTTCTTGGTCACTATATGAGTGAGGTTCGGATTATTGAAGAACCTACTGTTGTTGACTATGACGGATGCAAGCTTGCTTTACTGCCTTGGATTAATAATGAGAATGAACAAGAGACTCGTGATTTTATACAGAACTGTAAGGCTGATATTTGCGGCGCACACCTAGAACTTAACGGTTTTGATATGCAACTGGGTATTCCTTGTACAGACGGAATGGAACCGGGTCTGTTCTCTAAATTTGAAACGGTCCTGTCGGGACACTTTCATACCAAATCGCAACAAGGGAATATTCATTATCTCGGTAGTCAAATGGAATTTTTTTGGTCCGATGTAAACGACAGAAAATATTTTCACATTTTTGATACAGACACAAGAGAACTCAAAGCAGTGGAAAACCCTATTACTATCTTTGAAAAACTTTATTATGATGATACCAAACCACAAGCGATTAAAAATGTTTCATATCTCGATGAGAAGTTTGTCAAGTTAATCGTGGTTAACAAATCAAAACCAATAGAGTTTGAGAAATTTGTTGATAGAATTAATATGAGAAAAATTCACGGCCTTCAGATCGCAGAGAACTTCCAAGATTTTGCTGGTGCTCAGGTCGATGATGAAAATCTTTCTATTGACAGTACTGATGATTTATTGTATAGTTATATAGATGCGGTCGATACTGACTTGGATAAAGAACGTATCAAATCTCGTGTGCGTGAATTAATGATAGAGGCTCAGAGTCTAGAAATTGTATGATTAAATTTCGTCAATTGAAATATAAAAACTTCCTGAGTACAGGAAATTCTTTTACTACTATAAACCTAGAACTTACCAAGTCAAGTTTGATAGTTGGTCAAAATGGATCGGGTAAGTCTACGATGCTTGACGCCCTATCGTTTGCCTTGTTTGGCAGGGCACATCGTAACGTAAACAAACCGCAACTTGTTAACACGGTCAATAATAAAGACTGCGTTGTTGAGGTTGAGTTTGATGCTTTGGGACAACAATTCAAGGTTATTCGTGGGTTAAAACCCGCAAGGTTTGAAATCTGGCAAGACAACCGTATGATTAACCAAGATAGTCATGCGAAAGAATATCAAAAAATTCTTGAACAGAATATTCTGAAATTAAATCATAAATCTTTTCACCAGATTGTTGTGCTGGGTAGTAGCAGTTTTGTTCCTTTTATGCAACTACCAGCACAACATCGGAGAGATGTAATTGAAGATCTCTTAGATATTAATGTGTTCTCTAAAATGAATACGGTTCTTAAAGAAAAGATTGGTACCCTTAAAGATTCTATTCGCGAGAATGAACATCTTCTTGAGTTGAATAAAACTAAAATAGATACACAAGAGGATCATATCTTTGAACTAAAAAAAATCTCTGAAATTGCTACCAGTAAAGTTGAAGATGAACTTGCTGAACAACAAACAGAGTTGGCCCGCCTAGAAAATCTCGTTAGTGAGTATACTGATACTAAGATGCGAGAAGTTGAGAAGTTGCTATCTGCAACCAAAAAACAAATCGTCAAACTTGAGAAGTTTGACTTTCAGTTTGATCAAAAGATCAAGAAGTTTGATAAGGATGTAAAATTCTATGAGGATAACGACACATGTCCCACCTGCGATCAAGAGATCGCCATTGATACCAAGAGTAGAAAAATCCGAGAAACTACCGAATCAAAAAGAGAGATCGAAGAAGGCAAACTCACACTCTCTTCCAAAATAACAAAACACTATGATGAGATGACATGGAATGAAAACATTCTGTCCGAAGAAACATCTAAATTCCAAGATGTCGAAATGCACAGGCGTGAAGTTGTCACCATCAGGTCAAGAATTCGAAGTTTACAAAGTTCTATATCCGCAGGGGGACAACATGTGGATAGTCTCCAAACCGCACAATCTGCGCTTGAAGATTTACAAAGAACTCGTGAAGAGGTCGTATCGAGGAAAATGGAGCTCGCAGAGGAACGGGAATATAATAATGTTATTACCGAAATGCTCAAAGACTCAGGTATCAAAACCAAAATCATCAAACAATACTTGCCCGTTATTAACAAACTTACAAACCAATATCTCCAAGTCCTCGACTTCTACGTCCACTTTGATTTGGACGAGGGGTTCAACGAGACGATTCGATCAAGACACCGAGACGCATTCAGTTATTCCTCGTTTAGTGAGGGAGAGAAACAACGTATAGATCTTGCTTTGTTGTTCACTTGGAGACAGGTCGCTAAAATGAAAAACTCTGTCGCAACCAATCTGTTGATACTGGATGAAACATTCGACTCAAGCTTGGATGCAGACGGAGTAGAAAATTTGTTAAAGATATTGGACACACTTGATGATGAAACCAATGTATTCATTATCTCACATAAAGGCGAATTGTTAGATAATAAATTTGAGAGAAAGATTGAGTTTACAAAATCTAAAAATTTCAGTAAAATTATTTGACATTTATATTATAATTTGTTACTATATATTAACTGTAACTCAAAATACAACACAGGAGTAAAAAATGAGTGAAGTAGAAACCCAAGACCAGCAACCAGCAACGCCTGGTCTTCAAATGACCGATCTTGCCAACATTGTTGCAATCATCGATGCTGTTACTACACGTGGTGCTTTCAAAGGTGAAGAACTAGAAGCCGTTGGTAGTGTGAGAAATCGCATCGCATCTTTTGTTCAAGCGGCCGCCTCCCAAGACGCGCCTGTTGAAGAAACATCAGATGAAGAATCATCAGATGAAGTAGAAGAAGTAGAAGTAGAAGTAGAAGAAGTAACCCAATAACCTTAGAGTAATTTATATTATGGAACTTTCCGATAAAACTATGTCGGTTCTCAAGAACTATGCGACAATCAATCCTAACATCGTAATTGAAAAGGGTAGTACGGTAAAAACA